>OGFM01000244.1_pt1 | contig 48335 bp, 43 predicted proteins | sample 1570871 | NCBI WGS metagenome assembly OGFM01 (sample SAMEA2581957, study PRJEB24529) | metagenome | biome: Human gut stool | place: China | collected 2011
TTGTCACCGAAAATGCTGTTTTTGCATGAAAAAAGCAGCAATGACCTTTCTCATGTCATTGCTGCTTTATTTCAATGTTCCCTGGGGGAATCGAACCCTCAACTGCCCCTTAGGAGTTCGAGTCACCTTAGTTACCACTTGTTACCTGATGTCAACCAAATCCAGTATTTATCAGGAAAGTAGGCACTTAATTGAAAATCCTTGTCAATATAAAATAATAGAAACAAACCGATTTTTGATGTTCTCTGTTAGCAGTTTGTTAGCAATGCTAACGTACGGGATTAACTAATGTGTACATCAAAATTCATAAACATGACCATCATTCCCCTGTTAGCATCGGTAATGATTGATCAATATTTCTATTAGATTACTTACATTATATCGTGTGATAGGTCGGATGTCGATAAGTTTTTGACCTTTTTACTGATATAACTAAAACTCCCCATACCTTAAATTGAAATCCGTACCTTATTGGCGTGGGAAGTTTTAGTAAGATGTTTTAGCTTTTTTTATTTGTTACTTGTAGCGTTACCTTCTCCAAACCCTTCTCAAATTTCGTTATTATAACAATGCTTTTAGCACACTTAAATCAGCAAGATTCTGCTTCTTCTGCATACTTATAAATATAAGACATCTTTCTATATTATTAGATTATACCGCTTCTCTTTAATATGTGCTTGGAACCAAAATCTGTTTGCAAAAAATATAATAATTTATTTTGTATGTCAAAAACTATTATTTTCTTGGTAATCCTGCCTTTAAATCAGTTAAAGCATTATTAGGATCTTCTTTTAAATACACTAAGTAATTATATGCCCCCAATGGCGATAAATTGTAATCACGATGAAGTGTTTCTGCTGTATATCCACATACTTGTGTCTGTGTTTTGTCCTTTTTGCAAAATTTTCCTATACGAGCATAATTAAAAAATTCTTCAAAGATGTCATCATACAATTTCATTTGGTTAAGCATAGAGCTCGCTCTTTTATCTGAATATCCATACTTTTGCTGAATATACCTCTGAAGCATTTCAAATTTCGAATTGCCTTTGCTAGCCAATAATTTTTTATTCAAAATATCTTTTGCATATTCTACAGCTTCGTTTTCCGAGCAAAACGACTTAAAATCAAAAACATATCCTTTATCCGAATCTGTCTCTACATATTTCCAATTCTTTCCATCAAATAATATACTCCATACATAAATAACATTTTGCCAACATCCATTGAGAAATATTTGGCTTTCATTTGCATCAGATATTTCTATATATCTAGGCATTTTATCCGTCTCTATTGACGCATACCATTTTAATAATTCTGCCTTTACCATTACTACTCCTTTCAATATGTTCCTTTTTCAACTTCACTAATCATACCAATATTTTCTAACTCTTCCATACTTAATGGCATATCATATTGCTTTCCGCCACCTGTAGCACCAGTAGTATCCTCAAACATTGGTGCAATTTCACCTGTAGCAAGACCATCTCCATCTCCATACCCTTTAACCTGAGCATTTTCATAATACCGATCCACATTAGTGTGCATCTCAACTTTTTTATCATCGCTATACATCATAGAATTATCAATTGCATTAGTCAGATTTTCTTTTGTAAAATCTTGTTCCGCTTGATATCTATGATATGATGGTTCTTTTGTTATATCCTCTTCAGTAAAATGATATGGTATAGAACGTTCCTTTACTGTTGCACAACTACCATCTTCACCTACAGCACCAGTACATCTTCCCGATGGTGGTCCAACTCTATCAAATTGCTGGCCCTCTTTCATCACTTCCATTGTTCTTGTTTCGGGAACCGTATCAACAGTTTTCCAATCATATCCGATGTCATATTTTCCTGTCTTTCCGTTATAATAAACACTTGTAACGTCCTTTGAATCTTCAGGAACCAAAATGTCTCCTCTATCGCTTGTATCAGCACTATCATATGAATTTTTTAAGTCTGATACTAAATCTTGTTTCTGCGAATCAGATAAATTTCCACCCTCTTCCTTATAATAATTCTCTAATTTTTGCTGCGTATCATACTCAAATTTTGACGCATATCTATCTGGTTCCTTTATTTTTGACTCAATTTCTCCAGTCTTACTTTCTAAATCAGACGGAATTTCTGCCTTACCGTCAAAAACAGCACCTTTTTCCTCTTGATTCTGTCTTATATCATTTGATGTTGCATTTGCCTCAGATGGTGCACCATCAACTTTTTCATCTCCAATAGTTTTCTTATCAGGAATATGATCTGTGATATTCTTTGCATATTCTCTAGCATCTGCCTCAACCGGCTGATTCCTATATCCTCGATAATCATCTTCTGGTCTAATATAATCATCAAAATTTTCCTTAAAAGCTTGCGCTTGAGGATTGTCCGAATTATCAGCTATCTCATGTTGCCAACAATGTCTAGATTCGTGTGCTATTGTATCTGCAGTCTCCTTTGCATCTCCCATATTATGCTCATTAATATAGATTGCATTTTCAGATGGAGAATATCCACCAAAGTCCGTATCATCATCATTATTATAATATTTTACAGTTGGCTTTTCCTGTAATCCCAAATCATCTGCAACACTATCTCGTAATTCTGAAACGGCTTCTTTTTGTTGTTCTGGAGACATATTATCCCAATTAGATTGTTCAAATGGCTCCAATGCATTTTTTAATTCATCTGAGACTTCTCCCTTCACACTATCATTATCTGATTCATTTGATTCATTAGCATCTTTTGTGACAAAATCTTCTGGCATTTCAGGTCCATTGTTGCCCTTTGGATCTTCGCTATCTTCCCCTCCTTCTGAATTTTCAGACTCTTCGTTATCCTCTGGATTTTCGGTATCTTCCTCTCCTTCTGGATTCTCTGACTCTTCACCATCCTCTGGATTTTCGGTATCTTCTTCTCCTTCTGGACTCTCTGATTCCTCACCATCCTTTGGATTCTCGCTTTCTTCTCCTTCCGGATTCTCTGACTCTTCACCATCCTCTGGATTTTCGGTATCTTCCTCTCCTTCTGGACTCTCTGATTCCTCATCATCCTCCGGATTTTCAGTTTCTTCTTCTCCTTCTGGACTCTCTGATTCCTCACCATCCTCTGGGTTTTCGGTATCTTCCTCTCCTTCTGGATTCTCTGACTCTTCACCATCCTCTAGATTTTCGGTATCTCCCTCTCCCTCTGAATTCTCTAGCTCTTCATTATTCTCTGGATTTTCGATATCTTCTTCTCCTTCTGGACTCTCTGACTCTTCACTATCATCTTCTATAGAATCTTCTGAATCAAGGGGATCTTGTTCGTTATTATCATCCTCTTCAACTGAATCATCAGTATCATCTGAATCAATTGAATCTTCTGCGTCTAATGAATCTTGGATATCTCCTTCTGTCGAGTCCTGATTATCATCTAAATCCTCAGCGTCCTCTATTTCGTCATCATTATCAAGCGAATCAACAGTTTCATTATTGTCTTCACCCATTTCATCAGCTCCCGATGGATCTGACTCAATAGTATCTTGATTGTCTAGCTGCTGTTCCGGAGCTACATTATCTGATTCTGGAGGTTGTTCAGTATTTGGATCATCTTCAATATTGTCTTCTTTATCTAACTGTGATGATTCATCTTCAGCCGATTCAGTAGCATCATCTTTTCCTTCTATCTGCTTTCTTTCACCTTCATTATCAATTGTCGAATTACCCTCAAGTTCTTCTCCGCTTCTCTGATGTTCCGCTTGATTTATCTCGTTTTGTTCATTGTTTGCTTGATTTATTTCTTGATTTTGTACTTCACTATTAGAACCGCCTTCTATTCCCATCGTAGCTCCTTTCACACTTCTTATGTTTATAGCCAATTAGTAATTCCCGTTGCTTCTAATGCCGTTAAGACAGCCGCTGCCATCAAAATAAACGCCCAAAATCTATCTCCTTTATTTCGAGCAATGGCCAATACTCCACAAACAACGGTTGCAATAGCTACTGGCACGCAAAGAACTGGTGATAGTGCCGCACAGAAAATACACGCAACAGCCAAAATTGCTGTTAAACTGAGCATTCCATGCGCATTCTCTCTTTTTTTAAATGTACTTTCTACCAATACATTACATGTAGTTGAACAACCGCCTTCTTTTGCAATACAAGTTAATGTACAATTACCAATTCCAGTTGCTCTAATTACAGTTTGTCCATCGTCTAATTTATCCACAATTGCCACTGACTTATCACTTGATTTCCATTCATATGAAGAATCAAAACAATTATTGGGTTCAACCAAAACCGAAATAGACTCTGTTTGACCAACATATAAATGACTTTGTGTAACAGTGGATACAATATTCCTTATATTAGGCAAAACTTTTACTGAAATACTTGAAGATGCTTTGGTTGTTGTTGCAGTGATTGTTGCAACACCATCCTTTAATGCTGTAATAACCCCATCCTGACTTACCCTTATTACATCCGCATTATCAACAGACCATTCAACTGAGTTTATATCTTCCGCATCTTCTGGAATCAATGCAATATTTACTTCTTGTTTTCTTCCGATTCCCATTTTTCCTGCAAACAAACTCAATTCAATCTTCTTAACAAAATTGTCTTGATATGTTTTAACACATTTTCTGACAAATGGAATATTTTCTTCTGCTCTATAAATATCAATATTTGTTGTCCCAGGCATTAAAGCTGTAATCGATAATCCATCTATACTGATTATGCTTTCATTCTGAGCAACTATTCTTAAATTAGGCAACTCCGTTCCCTCGGGAATCATTTCTACACCAAGAGTAATTGAGTGACCCACCTCAATTTCTGGTAATTCTGAAATTGCTAAAAATGGATCTATTTCTGTCGCAAGATTTAATGTTTTCTTATCCTCGTCATTCATCGTGTCCATAACATTTTTCAATAACTCAGATATCTTTACTATAATAGGTGTTTTTACAAATCTATCAATAATACAATTTACAACTTTATCCAAATCTGATTCACAGATTTCCCATATATATTTCTGACTTCCAATAGCAGTAACAACACTTTTATCTGATATCAATAATATAATGGAACCTTCTAACATGGCGCTTAGTTGATTTTTTACTTCTTTTTCATTTGTAACAATCAATTTTGCATCCTCGAGTGTTACAGATTTAACCATAGTTGTATCTAACGATAACTGAACATCTGTATAAACCGGAAGCTTAAATGCTTCTAAAGAATAATTAACGGCGTATTTTGATGCAAGTTTTCTAATTAAATCAAATCTTTCGCTTGTTGATGTATTCACTTGAAAAGAAGCTGTTCTATACTCTTTACAAGAATCAAAATCATTCTGCATCCCTTCAAGAAATAACGCTTCAAAAGATTCTGAAACTACCTCTAAGCAATAGTCATCATTGATTTCCCTTTCAGCTGCTTCCAACAATTTTGATACCCAGCTTAAAAATGGTTCCTTCATATAGTTATTTAATTCACTATATGGTGACAATGGTTTATCATCTAATGATGCAATATTAATATCTTTATATGGGTTTAATTTTAATTTCAGTGTATTCACACCACAGCCCTCCTAGTATAAAATTCGTTTTACTTCAAAATAATCTATTCCATTTTGTTCTAGTTCCTGTGCATGAATTAAGTATTTGAGAATAGTATTATTAAAATTATCCGGCAAGTCTACATACTTAGTAAGTTCACTTCTAAAACGTGATTTCCACTTTACTACGCTTGACTTGTCATATTTTTCATCTTCTACTTCTGACTTCTTTATTGTTGTTTCAATAATGTCAAAAAGATTTTTTGTTCCAGAAACATTTAATAGTGTCTCACAGAAGAAATCTATATCTCTTCCTTTCTGCAATCGACTTATTACATATCTCATACAACAGCGAATTTCTTCTTTTTTATATGTAACGGCGTCAACACTATCAATTACAGCCATCATCCTATCCATATTCATTGTTTTGTCAACAATATACTGTTGCATCAGTTCTTGAATAACAGCACCCTTCAATTTCTTTAATGAACTATATTCTGCAACTGGGATCTTTTTCTCATACTGATTTGAAAAAGCATCTATGTGTGTCAATACAGCTTCAAGCCAATTATTTTGCATTACAACAGCAATACCTGTTCCAAGCTTTGACATTTCTCTTACTTGTTCTTCATTTAATCCGGCTGCATTTCCAACGGCTTCACAATCTCCCTTTTCAGGCAACCGCATCAATATCTTTGTATTAGTATTTTTAATAGCTGCAATATCAACAGCTGTTGGAGACTGATCAACAATGATAAATCCTTCTCCGTATGTTCTCATTTCTGCAATACTATTACAAATCATTTCAACTGACTTACCAATCACATTACTTCCTGCTGCACCTGGTGTTGTACGTTTCAATAGATTATGTGCCTCTTCTAATACTGTGATATGTCTCAATACAGAATTTGCTTGATTTGCATTTGCCATTCTGTATTCAGATAACTTCAATACCAAAATACCCATTATAAGCGATTTAGTCTCTGATGAACCAACCCTACTTAAATCAACAATAGTATTTTGATCAAACATTACTTCATCTGGGATGTCATAACTGTCACAGAAAATCTGTCCCGAAATACCATTTGTCAAAGAAGTTACTCTTGTAACCAATGCTCCAATATAGTCACCCTTTGTATCAGAAGAATAACCAGAATTATTAATAACATTAGGTAATGTTCTCATCAAATCATGAAAGGTTGGATACGTTGGTTCCCCAGCTCTCATATAAACAGAGTTTAATAAATCCCAACCTTTTTCAATATAAATCTTTTCCACTGCGTCCTTCAAAATAGCCGGCATCGCGGCATACATTTCCCAACATGCATTAAAAATCTCTATCAGTCTGTCCAAATGCTCTAGAATATGTATATTTTTGTCAAAACGGAATGGATTAAGTTTTAGCATTTGACCCATTAACGGATTAGTTGTAAATATGTTTATTCCTTCAACTGCTCCAAATGCCTCTTTATACTCACCCTTTGCTGGTTCGACAACTAAAAATGGTATATCGTTTTGAATAAACTTTTCTAACAATCCATATGTCGTATTAGATTTACCAGAACCTGTTGAGCCCGTGATAAAGCAATGAGAAGTAAAACTGTTTAAATCTAATCTAACAATACTGTCCTCAGTATTCCCCATATGATAAACCTTTCCTAACTGTATTTTCTTCTGGTCAGGTTTTTCATTTTGAATAAAAACATTTCTACCAAACTCTGCAATACTACTTACCGTCAATCCAGTTACTGATTTATGAGGCAATCCCATAAGCAATGGTAGTTCTTTTCCACTAATGAAATTGCCTGGAGTAACATATTGCATTTCATATCCCATCTCCGGTGCTATCTCAACTAACGGATGTTGTCCATACTGAATATACTCCAACACACGCTCTGTATTTTTTGGAGTTTTGATTCCCCACACATTTACAAAAGAATTCTCAACATCAGTCTCATCTCCAAGCATTAATGCCTTATATGCATTGGCGGCTACTACTGATGTTTGAATATCATCTGCTATAAAATAACCTGCGCATTCCCATACACCAAAGGCTTCACACGCTTTTATTCTTTCCAACTGCTCATCAATTTTATCTAGTAAAACAGAAACAGATTTATTCTGATGCTCAACAGTTAATGTTCTTGTATTTCCTCTTGTTTCCGTATCTGATTGGTTTGTTCCCGAACCAGTTGTATCTGCAGTTCCTTCAGTTACAGATTTTGACCACGAGGAACCGGATGAATATCCGCTTGTTGTACTATTAGTGGTTCCAGAATTAATGCTAAATCCCCCGCCTCCAATACTACTTCCACTGTTTGTACCATGTGTACGTGATGAACTTGTGCTAGAGTTCTTACCTGTAGTATTTGATATGCTATTATTCACAGAGTGAGAAAAGTTTTCAAACATACCACTAGTTACTGCTTTACTATAGTTTTCTCCATACGCTAATGATGTTTTAACAAATGGAGACAATGAAGAATACAGTTCTTCAAATCCCCTCTTTCTCATTTCCAGATCATCTTTGGGAACTGGTTTAGCTATAAAAACAGCGGTAAACTTTTCTCCTTGCATTGTATCAATAAATTTTTCAATTCCTTGTACAAATTTATCTTTATCTTCATCTCTCATTGAAGGAATTACTGTAACACAGGATACATTACGAGATGTATTGTAATTATCTGTTTTTGCTACAGTTGCCATCACTTCAGCAATTTCTCCATTTTTCATACTTCTAAGTGTACTACCGGGAAAGTTGCCAACAAAACTCTTTTCTAAAATCTTACTTGCAGTTGCCGCATTATCAACCGAGCGAATACCGATATAAAATGTTACTTCTCTACCATTTCCATTAATCACAAGCAGCGCTGAACTGTCAACATTTTGCAACGCACTATAAACACTAATTAATTTATCATTTATTGATTTGATAGACGCAAAACCTTTTATAAGTCCTCGCAAATGTTTATAAAACCTTGCGAAAATGGCTTAAAATCAAGGTTTTCCGCATATCGTCATTTATCTTGCCGTATCTCCACATAATCTCGTTTTGTAAGCGCGGGCGGCAAAAAAGCGTCAAGCGCAGCACCGAAAATGAAGGAGGACGACATGAAAAACGTACTTTTAGACAAGGGTATTATACTCCCGTCCGGCGAAATCAACAAGGATAAAATCAACCTTGTAGCCGGAGCAATCACGCAGCCGTTCGCGGAAATGGTATGGGTAACGACAGGCGGCGACATGGAAACCATTAACCGCTTGACGGACGTATTTGTAACCATGAACACCCCCGCAGACAGGGAAAAACTTTTTAAGGTTGTCAAGCTGCTGTACGGGCTTATGGGCTTGCCCTTTTCTGAGGAAGCCGAGCCTATGGGCGCAGACCTCGACGTATTGGAATACTTCCTGTTTTCCCTTACGGCTGACTTTGGCGAAGTCATGCAGGACATAATCGCCGACGACAATTAAATACAGACCCGCACAGGCGGCGTTTCTTACTCCCACACCGGGAGAACAGGAACGCCGCTATTTTTATGCCCTCATGTTACGCAGTAGGAGCAGAAAAAGCCTTGATTTATGCGGTTTTGCGGGCGCGTTTTTCGTGCGGTAAGGGATTTATACCTTTTCCCTCAAAATCGCCGTTCTACTGCGTAACAAATCCACAGCAAAGGAGTGATGAAGCTATGGCAGTTTTCCGCGTGGAAAGGACAACGGGCTACACCGTAATGAGCAACCACCACTTACGCAACAAGGAGCTTACCCTAAAGGCAAAGGGGCTGCTTTCTCAAATGCTGTCACTTCCCGAAAATTGGGACTATACCCTTGCGGGGCTGTCCTACATCAACCGGGAAAGTATCGACGCTATCCGTACCGCCATTTGGGAGCTTGAAAAAGCCGGATATATCACAAGGCGGCAGGGGCGCGACGAGAAAGGAAAAATGACCGCTATCGAGTACACCATTTACGAGCAGCCGCAGCCGCCGGGATTGGATTATCCGATATTGGAAAATCCAACAGCGGCTAACCCGATATTGGAAAATCCGACAACGGATAATCCGACGTCGGAAAATCCAACGCAAATAAATAAAGATATATCAAGAACTAACTTACCAAAAAAAGAAAAATCAAATACGGATTTATCAATTACCCATTCCATTCCTATCCATTCCGGGCGTTTGGAACAAACGCCTATCCCTCTGCCTTATGGCGAGGACGAAACGGCACAGCCGCAGGAAAGGAAAAGAACGGAAAGGAACGACGCTTATAGAGTGTATGAGGAAATCATCAAGGACAATATCGAGTATGACATTCTCTTGCAGGATATGAAGTTTGACCATGACCGTCTGAATGAGATTGTTGACATTATCCTTGAAACACTCTGTACGTCAAGAAAGAAAATCCGTATTGCCGGGGACGATTACCCCGCCGAACTTGTGAAGTCAAAGTTTATGAAGCTGAACAGCGAACATATCCGCTTTGTGCTTGACTGTATGCAGGAGAACACCACCAAAATCCGCAACATCAAGCAGTACCTAAAGGCGGTGCTTTTCAATGCCCCGTCTACCATTGACAGCTACTATACTTCCCTTGTCGCTCACGATATGGCAAGCGGCGCACTTGCACCGAGAAAGCCGAAGTACGGCGACCCGGACTATTACACCTACAATGAGGGCGAAAGCCTGTAAACGAAAAAAGGAGGATTTACCACATGACACAGAAAACAGGAGCTTTGATTTTTGATGAAACCGCTGACCGCTACGACATTCGCTTTGATATTGCCGACTATTACGGCGGCTTGCATTGCGGCGAGTGCATGGACGTATTCACAGGCGGCAAATGGAAGCCTACCCGCATTGAGTACGGGGACAACTGGTATCTTGTAGGTATCCGCGCCGAGGATTTGAACGGGCTGCGGGTACGGATTTAACAGGGCGGCGTGAAGAACGGACGCCCTTTTTTCACGCCCAAAAGAACACTATCACTATCGGGAAAGGAGGAACGGTAAACATTGCAAGATGAAATCAACGAAAAAGTGGTTGCGCTCTCTGTCAAGGGAGCAAAGCTGACCGCTGAAATGCTGCAAAAGGCAATCAAAGCCATGCTTGCACAGGCAAAAAAGCAGCAGGAAAAACAGCCCCACGGGAAGCAGACCCTAAAGCAGCTTGCGAAGCAGAACGCGGGGCTTTCCAACATTGAGATAACCGAGGGCAATATCAAAGCCTTTGAGCAGACGGCAAAAAAATACGGTATCGACTTTGCCCTAAAGAAAGACAGCACCGAAACGCCGCCCCGTTATCTTGTATTTTTCAAGGGGCGGGACGCGGACGCTCTGACCGCAGCCTTTAAGGAGTTTTCCGCAAAGAAGCTGACACAGGAGCAAAAGCCCTCTATCCGAAAGGCACTTGCCACATTCCGGGACGCAGCAAAGCAGCTTAATGCGAACCGTCAAAAGACAAAACACAAGGACAGGGAGGTATCGCTATGAAGCCGAATATCAAGAAGCTGCTTATCCTAAACGCCCCCTATCTGCTCTTTGTGTATCTCTTTGATAAAGTCGGACAGGCGGTGCGGCTCTCTCCGGGGGCTGACCTCTCCGGCAAGCTGCTTTCCATTGGCAGCGGCTTTTCTGCCGCCTTTTCAAATGCCCTGCCGAGTTTCGCCCCTATGGACTTGCTTATCGGCATTGTCGGGGCTGTCGTTATCCGGCTTGCGGTCTATGTGAAAGGCAAGAACGCAAAGAAATACCGTAAGGGCATGGAGTACGGCTCTGCACGTTGGGGCAATGCCGAGGATATAAAGCCGTATATCGACCCCATTTTTGAAAATAACGTGCTGCTGACGCAGACCGAACGGCTGATGATGTCAAGCCGCCCGAAGCACCCGAAATATGCACGAAACAAAAATGTACTTGTCATCGGCGGCTCCGGCAGCGGCAAAACGAGGTTTTTTGTAAAGCCCAACTTAATGCAAATGCACAGCAGCTATGTAGTCACTGACCCGAAAGGAACGGTTTTAATCGAGTGCGGGAAGCTCTTGCAGCGGGGCGGGTACAAAATCAAAGTGCTAAACACCATCAATTTCAAGAAATCCATGCGGTACAATCCCTTCGCCTATCTGCGCAGCGAAAAGGATATTTTGAAACTGGTAAATACCATTATCGCCAACACCAAAGGCGACGGGGAAAAATCCGGCGAGGATTTTTGGGTGAAATCGGAACGGCTTTTTTACTGCGCCCTTATCGGCTACATCTGGTACGAAGCCCCGGAGAATGAGAAAAACTTTACGACGCTGCTTGAAATGATAAATGCGTCGGAAGCCCGCGAGGACGACCCGGAATTTCAATCCCCCGTTGACCTCATGTTTGAACGCTTGGAGGAAAAAGACCCGGAACATTTTGCGGTGCGCCAGTACAAGAAGTTTTTGCTGTCTGCCGGAAAAACAAGAAGCTCTATCCTCATTTCCTGCGGTGCGCGTCTTGCCCCCTTTGACATTCGGGAACTGCGCGAGCTGATGGAAACCGACGAAATGGAGCTTGACACCTTAGGCGACCGAAAGACCGCGCTTTTTGTTATTATCTCCGACACCGACGACACCTTTAACTTTGTTGTATCAATCCTTTACACACAGCTTTTCAATCTGCTTTGTGACAAGGCAGATGATGTGTACGGCGGGCGGCTACCTGTTCATGTGCGCTGTCTGCTTGACGAGTTTGCAAATATCGGGCAGATACCGAAGTTTGAAAAACTCATTGCCACGATAAGGAGCCGCGAAATCTCCGCGTCCATCATCTTGCAGAGCCAGTCGCAGCTAAAGGCTATCTACAAGGACAACGCCGATACCATTGTCGGCAACTGCGATACGACCCTGTTCTTGGGCGGCAAGGAGAAAACGACCCTTAAAGAAATGTCGGAAATCTTGGGGAAAGAAACCATTGACAGCTTCAACACTTCCGAAACAAGAGGACGGGAGCTTTCCCACGGGCTGAACTATCAGAAGTTAGGCAAGCAGCTTATGAGCGAAGATGAAATTGCGGTCATGGACGGCGGGAAATGTATCTTGCAACTACGCGGGGTGCGTCCGTTCTTCTCCGAAAAATACGATATTACCAAACACCCGAAGTACAAGTACCTTTCCGACTTTGACAAGAAAAATGCCTTTGACATGGAAAAGCACTTGCGCCGCCGTCCTGCAATCGTAAAGCCGGACGAGGTATTTGACTATTACGAAGTTGACGAAGCAGATTTGCAGGAGGACACAGAAAATGAATAAGCGTATCAGAAAGAAAAAGGCAAAACAGCAGCTAATCCGGGCTATCAGCGGGCTTGTGGAAGCTGCCGAGGAAATGCAGCGGGAACAGGAACGCAGGACAAGACAGGCAGGTATTTCCTATATCAAGTATATCGAAGCTGTCCGGGAACGGCAGTACGGCATTATGCCTGTCTACACACCACTTTTTGAAAAGGAGGGAGCTTAAAGTAAAAATAATAAACACGGGCTACATGGTACGCGCCCCTACTCCTTGCGCGTATCGCGGCAGGAAGCCGCACCCTTACAACTGAATACCGCCGCGCCGCAGCAACAAACGCAGCGCGGGGACTTATGACCGCGGCAGTTATCGAAAACTGACCGCCGTTTTTTATGCCCTTTTTCGGGCAGCCGCACAGCGGCAGAAAGGAGTTATATTATGGCATTTTTCAACAGCGCAGTAGGCGTTTTACAGACACTCGTTATCGCTCTCGGAGCAGGTCTTGGCATTTGGGGCGTTATCAACCTCTTGGAGGGCTACGGAAATGACAACCCAGGTGCAAAAAGCCAGGGCATGAAGCAGCTCATGGCGGGCGGCGGCGTTGCCCTTATCGGTGGCACCCTTGTACCTCTGCTTTCCGGCCTGTTCGGTTAAGCGGCGGGGTTAGCCTATGCAGAGCATACTTGACGCGATTAACGAATGGATAAAGGAAATCCTCATTGGAGCCATTAACGGTAATCTGTCAACTATGTTCGGGGACGTAAACGAAAAAGTCGGAACTATCGCCGCAGAGGTAGGACAAACCCCGCAGGGGTGGAACGCAGGCATATTTTCCATGATACAGAGTTTGTCGGAAAATGTGATTGTACCCATTGCGGGGCTTGTCATTACCTACGTTCTATGCGTGGAGCTTATCAGCATGGTAACGGAAAAGAACAATATGCACGATATTGACACGTTCATGTTCTTTAAGTGGTTTTTCAAGGCGTGGGTAGCGGTGTATCTCGTTACCCACACCTTTACTATCACTATGGCGGTGTTCGATATGGCGCAGCACGTTGTTTCCGGCGCAGCGGGCGTGATCGGCGGCAATACGAATATCGACGTTGACGCCGCCCTCTCGTCCATGCAAGCCGGACTTGACGCTATGGAAATCCCCGAACTGCTTTTGCTCGTTATGGAAACAAGCCTTGTGAGCCTTTGCATGAAAATCATGTCGGTGCTTATCACGGTTATCCTGTACGGCAGAATGATAGAAATTTACCTTTACTGTTCGGTATCGCCTATCCCGTTTGCAACTATGACCAACAGAGAGTGGGGGCAGATAGGCAACAACTACTTAAAAGCCCTGTTCGCCCTCGGTTTTCAAGGCTTCCTCATAATGATATGCGTCGGCATTTATGCGGTTTTGGTTGGCAGCATGATTGTAGCGGACAACCTGCACAGCGCGATTTTCTCCCTTGCAGCCTACACCGTGATTTTGTGCTTCTCCCTATTCAAAACAGGCGCACTTGCGAAGTCAATATTTAACGCCCATTAAAGACCGAAAGGAGGAGGTTTTCACTTGGCGTATGTACCCGTACCCAAAGACTTATCAAAAATCAAAACGAAAGTCGCTTTTAATCTGACAAAGCGGCAGATTATATGTTTTGCGGCAGCCCTCGCTATGGGACTACCGCTTTTCTTTTTGCTCAAAGACAGCGCGGGAACAAGCATGGCGGCATTTGCAATGATTGTCGTTATGCTTCCCTGCTTCCTCTTGGCAATGTATGAAAAACACGGGCAGCCCCTTGAAATCGTGATAAAGAACGTCATTCAGACAAAGTTTATCCGACCAAAGGAACGCCCCTATCAGACGGAAAATTTTTATGCCGTCATAGAAAAACAACGAAAACTGGAAAAGGAGGTATCGGCTATTGTCAATGGCAGAACGAAAAACCATGACCCGCGCGGTAAAAAATCCCGTGAAGCGTAAGCTGACCCGCGCAGAAAAGAAAGAAATCGCCGCCGTGATACAGGCGGCAAAGGGCGACGGGAAGCCCCGCACCGCACAACAGACCATTCCCTACTTGCAGATGTACCCGGACGGGATTTGCAGGGTAACGGAAAAGAAATACAGTAAAAGCCTTGTCTTTGAAGATATTAACTATCAGCTTGCACAGGCAGACGATAAGACAGCCATTTTTGAAAACTGGTGCGATTTTCTCAACTACTTTGACGCTTCCGTTTCGGTGCAGCTCTCTTTCATCAATCAGGGTGCAAGAAAGGAAAAGGCACAGGCGGCTATCGAAATTCCGGCGCAGGACGACGCTTTTAACTCTATCCGCAGGGAGTACGCGGATATGCTTAAAAATCAGCTTGAAAAAGGCAACAACGGACTGGAAAAGTGCAAGTACATTACCTTTTCCATTGAAGCGGACAATCTTGCGGCGGCAAAAGCCCGCCTTTCCCGTATCGAAACCGACGTACTCAATAATTTTAAGGTGCTTGGTGTAACCGCCCGCCCCATGAACGGACAGGAACGCTTGAACGTACTGCATGGGATTTTCCACCCGGAGGGCGAGCCGTTCCGTTTCTCTTGGGACTGGCTTGTACCGTCCGGGCTTACCACAAAGGACTTTATCGCCCCGTCCTCGTTCCGCTTTGGCGACGGCAGGACGTTTCGCATGGGGCGCAAGCTCGGTGCTGTTAGCTTCCTTGAAATCCTTGCGCCGGAGCTGAACGACCGTATGCTTTCGGACATTCTCGACCTTGAAAACGGAATTATCGTCAATCTGCATATCCGCAGTATCGACCAGAGCGAAGCAATCAAGACTATCAAGCGCAAAATTACCGACCTCGACAAGATGAAGATTGAGGAACAGAAAAAGGCGGTACGCAGCGGGTACGATATGGATATAATTCCGTCCGACCTTGCCACGTTCGGCAGCGAAGCGAAAAATCTCTTGCAGGATTTACAGAGCAGAAATGAAAGAATGTTTCTGCTGACGTTCCTTGTGGTAAACATGGCAGACACGAAGCGGAAACTGGATAATGACATCTTTGCTACGGCGGGCTTTGCACAGAAAAACAACTGCGCTCTGACCCGCCTTGACTATTTGCAGGAAGCGGGCTTTATGTCCTCTATTCCTCTTGGGGAGAACCTTATCCCCATTCAAAGAGGGCTTACGACCAGTAGCACCGCTATTTTTATCCCGTTCATCACGCAGGAGCTTTTCCAAAGGGGTGCAGCCCTTTACTACGGCTTAAATGCCCTTAGTAACAACATGATACTCTGCGACCGCAAGCAACTGAAAAATCCCAACGGGCTTATTCTTGGAACACCGGGAAGCGGTAAATCCTTTGCGGCAAAACGGGAAATGACAAACGCCTTTCTCATTACCGACGACGATATTATTATCTGCGACCCGGAAGCAGAATATTTTTCCCTTGTGCAGCGTTTGGGCGGGCAAGTGATACGTCTGTCGCCTGCCGGAAAAGGCATGGACGGCAAGCCCCAGTATGTGAACCCTATGGATATTAACCTCAACTACTCCGAGGACGACAACCCGCTTGCCTTGAAATCCGACTTTATCCTTTCCCTCTGCGAGCTTGTTATCGGCGGCAAAGAGGGCTTGCAGCCCGTGGAAAAGACCGTCATTGACCGCGCCGTTAGGAATGTGTACCGACCTTTCCTTGCAGACCCCGACCCGGCAAAAATGCCGATTTTGGGCGACCTCTACAACGAACTGCTGAAACAGCCGGAGCCGGAAGCTGCCCGCATTGCGGCGGCATTGGAGCTTTATGTTTCCGGCTCTCTGAACGTCTTTAACCACCGTACCAACGTGGAGCTTTCAAACCGTCTTGTCTGCTTTGATATTAAGCAGCTTGGAAAGCAGCTCAAAAAATTAGGTATGCTCATTGTGCAAGACCAGGTGTGGAACCGCGTGACCGTCAACCGCGCCGAGAAAAAGGCAACCCGTTACTATATGGACGAATTTCATTTGCTTTTGAAAGAGGAACAGACCGCAGCCTATTCTGTGGAGATTTGGAAGCGTTTTCGTAAATGGGGCGGCATACCGACGGCTATCACACAGAACGTCAAAGACCTTTTAAGCAGCCGCGAAGTCGAGAATATCTTTGAAAACTCCGATTTTGTCCTCATGCTCAATCAGGCACAGGGCGACCGGGCTATCCTTGCAAAGCAGCTTAACATCTCCCCGCAGCAGATGAAGTATGTAACCCACACCGAAGCGGGCGAGGGGCTTATCTTTTACGGGAATGTGGTGCTGCCGTTCATTGACCGCTTCCCGACGGACACCGAGCTTTACTGTCTGCTTACGACAAAGCCGGAGGAAGTGAGCAAGCCATGAAAACAGACGTAATCATCAACCGCGACGCCCTCTATGCCCTGCGGGAGCTTCCGAGCGAAAGCGTGAACTGCTGCGTCACAAGCCCGCCTTACTATGGACTAAGGGACTACGGGCTTGACGCGCAGATTGGACGTGAGGACACGCCGGAGCAGTATATCGGGCGGCTTGTGGAAGTGTTCCGGGAGCTGCGCCGGGTACTCAAAGACGACGGGACATTTTGGCTGAATATCGCAGACACATACTGCGGCAGCGGCATGAAAGCGGGCTGCAAGCAAAAGGATTTAATCGGTATTCCGTGGCTTCTTGCCTTTGCCCTGCGCTCTGACGGGTGGTATTTACGCAGCGATATTATCTGGCTGAAAGAAAACCCTATGCCGGAAAGCTGCCGCGACCGACCGAGCCGCTGCTATGAGCATATCTTTTTACTGACGAAATCAAAGAAATATTACTATGACGCTGCCGCCATTGCAGAGCCGATCGCGCCGGGAACGGCTGCGCGCTACAGGCAAGGGCGCAGCGCAGGACACAAATACGCCGAGGAAGTACCAGGACAGGGCAAGGTACAGGGTATCAATCAGCCCCGCAGCGGCAGCTATTATGACGACGCCCTTATGCCGACCACAAGAAACAAGCGGGACGTTTGGCTTATCAATACCGTACCGTACAAGGGCGGGCATTTTGCCGCCTATCCCCCGAAGCTCGCGGAAACGTGCATACTTGCGGGCTGTCCGAAAGGCGGCGTTGTGATAGACCCGTTCTTTGGAAGCGGCACCACCGGGCTTGCAGCGCAAAGCCTTGACCGCCGCTATATCGGCATTGAACTGAACGCCGAGTATTGCGCCCTTGCAGGGGCGCGGATTGGAGGTGGTAACACTTGAAAGACCCATTAAAGCCCCGCGATAAAATCACGCAGAAAATGACCCGCGACGGGGCTATCGCAGAAAATCAGACCACGGGAGACACGGAACGTATCAGCAACCGCATACGGGACGCGGATTTTCAGAAATCCCCGGAGCAACAGGCAGCACAGCTACAAGGTGCAGCTTCCCCGACTTCTCCCTTGCCCCATGTGCCGGGAGCTGCCCCCAAAGCGGACACAGGCAAAACGGAGCGCGTCATGGAGCATATCGAAGCCGCCCATACCCGCAAAGCGTCTAAAAAAGCGGTACGAAAGGCACAGGCGGAAGCTACCGCCGGGACGAAATCTTCCCGGCTGCAATTTACCGACGAGGAACGCGCTGCCCCGGAGCTTGAAAAGTATATCAAGAAATCCGACAAAGCCGCCGACCGCTTGGATAAGGCAAAGGCAGCTATCCCCAAAGAAAAGAAACTGGTAAAAGAGCGCACCTTTGACGAAACCACCGGGAAAGGCAAGACCCGCCTGCACTTTGAGGAAAAGGACAAGCCGCCCGGATTTAAGGAGAAGCACAACCCGCTATCCCGCCCCACACAGGAAGCCGGGATTTTGGTACATAACAAAATCCATTCTGTCGAAAAGGATAATTCCGGCGTGGAGGGCGCACACAAGAGCGAGGAAGCCGCAGAACGGGGATTGAAGTACGGGGCGCGGAAAATCAAGCAGGGCTACCGCAACCATAAGCTGAAACCCTACCGGGAAGCGGCAAAGGCTGAAAAAGCTGCTTTCAAGGCAAACGTGGATTTTCAGTATCATAAGACCCTGCATGATAACCCACAGCTTACCTCTAACCCTATTTCCCGTTTTTGGCAGAAACAGCAGATTAAAAAGCAGTATGCAAAGGAAGCCCGCAATACTGCAAAGGGTATCAAGGGCGCAGCGGAACGCACCCGCAAAGCGGCAGCCAAAGCCGCCGAGAAAACGAAGCAGACAGCGGCGTTTGTGGCAAGACACCCGGCGGGCGTGGCAATCGCTGTCGGGGCGCTGCTACTTTTCATTATGCTTCTGTCCGGGCTGTCCTCTTGTGGTGCAATGTTTTCCGGCACGTTAAACGGCGTGCTTGGAACGTCTTATACCTCCGAGGACAGCGACCTTGTGGAAGTGGAAAATGCCTATGCCGGACTGGAAAGCGGGCTGCAAAACGAGATTGACGCTATCGAAAGCACCCACCCCGGCTATGACGAGTACCGCTATGACCTTGCAAATATCGGGCATAACCCCCACGAATTAGCGTCCTATCTGACCGCAAAATACCAAAGCTACACCCGCGCCGAGGTACAGAGCGAATTACAACGGATTTTCAATCAGCAATACAAGCTGACGCTGACCGAGGAAGTGGAAATACGCTACCGGGAGGAAGAACGCACCGACACATGGACAGACGAGGACGGCAACGAGCATACGGACACCTATACGGTACAAGTGCCTTATGAGTATTACATCTTAAACGTCAAGATGACGAACACCCCGCTATCCACCATTGCGGAAAATAATCTGCCCCCGGAACAACTGGAAATGTACCGGGTGTACTTGCAGACAAGCGGGAACAAGCCCCTTATCTTTGGCGGCGGCTCTCCCGACACTTCCGCGTCCGAGGATTTAAGCGGCGTGGACTTTGTAAACGGAACGCGCCCCGGTAATACCGCTATCGTTGACCTTGCAAAGCAGCAAGTCGGAAATGTGGGCGGCTATCCGTATTGGAGCTGGTACGGCTTCAACTCCCGCGTGGAATGGTGCGCCTGTTTCGTGTCCTGGTGCTACGGGCAAATGGGACTTTCCGAGCCGCGCTTTGCCGCCTGCCAGTCGCAGGGTATTCCGTGGTTTACCTCTCACGGGCAATGGGGCGCGCGGGGCTATGAGAACATTGCCCCCGGTGACGCTATCTTTTTTGACTGGGATTTAGACGGAAGCGCAGACCATGTAGGGCTTGTTATCGGCAGGGACGCAAACCGCGTTTATACCGTGGAGGGCAATTCCGGCGACGCCTGCAAGATTAAGAGCTATCCCCTTGACTATGCCTGTATCAAAGGGTACGGGCTGATGAACTGGAACTGACACATTTTTGAAAATCGAAAGGAGAAAAAATTTATGGCAATGAGTAAAATCGAAAGAATTGAAAAGGAAATCCAAAAGACCCGTGAGAAAATCACGGAGTATCAGAACAAGCTGCGCGGACTGGAAGCACAGAAAACCGAAGCGGAAAACCTTGAAATCGTGCAGCTTGTACGCGCTATGCGTCTGACCCCGCAGGAGCTTACCGCTATGCTTTCCGGCAACGGTATTCCGGGCATTGCCCCTATGCCCACAGACTATGACGAACAGGAGGACAATGCAGATGAAGAATAAAATCCTTGCAAGCATTACCGCACTTTGCGCCGCCCTTGTCCTTGTGGGCGGCTTTTCCGTTACTGCCTACGCGCAGACCCCGACAGAGGAAACCGACGACAGCGGCGTAATCGTGAAAACCGAACCGCAGCCCCTTACCCCGGAGGGCAACATGACCCTTGTGGACGACATCGACGGGGACGCTGCCGAGGATAAGCAGTTTATCGTCGTGAAAAGCAAAGGCGGCAACTATTTTTACATTATCGTTGACCGGGCAGCCGAGGGCGAAAATTCCGTCCACTTCCTAAATCAAGTAGACGAAAGCGACCTTATGGCGATTATCGGGGAGGAACAGACCGAGCAGCCCCCGGCTGTCTGCAACTGTACCGAGAAATGCAAGGCGGGCGAAGTAAACACCGCCTGCCCCGTCTGCTCCGCAGCCATGAATAACTGCACAGGCAAGGAAGCCGAGCCGGAAGCACCCGCAGAGCCGGAGAAACCCAAAAACAGCATGGGCGGGCTTCTCATTTTCCTTGTTGTGGGACTTCTTGGCGGCGGCGCAGCCCTCTACTACGTTAAGTTTATGAAACCGAAGCAGAGCGTAAAAGGCGGCACCGACCTTGACGAATTTGATTTTGACGAATACGACGAGGACGAGCCGGAGGAAGAAGCTGACAGCGCAGATACCGAACAGGAGGACGAGGAAGCATGAAACTTGTGATTTGTGAGAAGCCCAGCGTCGGGGCGGCGGTTGCCGCCGCCCTTGGCGTTACGGGCAGAAAAGACGGATATATCGAGGGAAACGGCTACCTCATTTCTTGGTGTATCGGGCATTTGGTACAGCTTTCCGAAGCTGCCGCCTATGGGGAACAGTACAAGAAATGGAGCTATGACAGCTTACCCATTCTGCCGCAGGAATGGCAGTACACCGTAGCTGCCGACAAGGGAAAACAATTCAAAATCTTAAAAGACCTCATGCACCGCGCCGACGTTTCGGAAGTCGTGAACGCCTGCGACGCAGGACGCGAGGGCGAGTTGATTTTCCGATTTGTCTATCATCAAGCGGGCTGCAAGAAGCCCTTTACCCGTCTTTGGATTTCCTCAATGGAAAACGAAGCAATCCGAAGTGGCTTTGACAATCTGAAGGACGGGCGGGAATACGACGCCCTCTACCATTCCGCACTATGCAGGGCAAAGGCTGACTGGCTTATCGGCATTAACGCGACCCGCCTTTTCTCCTGCCTGTATGGAAAGACCTTGAACGTGGGGCGTGTGCAGACCCCGACCCTCAAAATGCTTGTAGACCGGGACGCTGCGATTACAGGCTTTCAGAAAGAAACCTACTACCATGTGCGCCTTACTCTCCCCGGCGCAGAAGCGGCAAGCGCGAAGATCTGCGCCGCTGATGAAGCGGGCAAACTGAAAGCAGCCTGCGAAGCGTCGGCGGCTGTCTGTACTTCCCTTGTGAAAGAAAAGAAAACCATTGCCCCGCCGAAGCTCTTTGACCTTACCAGTTTACAGCGGGAAGCAAACCGTATTTACGGGTACACCGCGAAGCAGACCCTTGACCTGGCGCAAGCCCTCTATGAAAAGAAGCTCTTGACCTATCCGAGAACGGACAGCGCATTTCTGACCGACGACATGGGAGAAACAGCGACGGGCATTATCAAGGTGCTTTGTGAGAAACTTTCCTTTATGGAGGGCGCGGATTTTTCGCCGGAGATTGCAAAGGTGCTGAACAGTAAAAAGGTATCAGACCACCACGCAATCATTCCCACTATGGAGCTTGCAAAGGCTGACCTTACCGCGCTGCCGGAAAGCGAGCGCAATATCCTGACCCTTGCCGGGGCGCGTCTGCTTATGGCAACCGCAGAGCCGCACGTTTACGAAGCGGTAACGGCGGTTTTCTCCTGCGCCGACCATGAATTTACGGCAAAGGGAAAGGCGGTAATCGCTGCCGGGTGGAAAGAGATTGAACGGCTTTACCGGGCGACCCTCAAAAAGAAGCCGGACAGCGACGACGAAAACGAGCTTGTGTTAGATGTGCCGGACTTTTCCGAGGGGCAGACCTTTGAAAATCCGGCGGCAAAAGTGACAGAGCATGCCACCACGCCCCCGAAGCCCCACAATGAAGCAAGTCTTTTGTCGGCTATGGAACGCGCCGGGAATGAGGACACCGACCCGGACGCAGAACGCCGGGGGCTTGGTACGCCTGCCACCCGCGCCGCCGTCATTGAAAAGTTAGTCAAAGGCGGCTTTGTGGAGCGCAAGGGCAAGCAGCTATTTCCCACCAAAGACGGCACAAACCTTGTCTGCGTCCTGCCGGATAGTCTGACCTCTCCGCAGCTTACGGCTGCATGGGAAAACAATCTGACGCAGATTGCAAAGGGCAACGCCGACCCTGCCGCTTTCATGCAGGGAATTGAAGCAATGGCACAGGGGCTTGTAAAAACCTACGCTTCCGTGTTGGGTGAGAAACAAGAGCTTTTCAAGACAGAAAAAACAGAGATTGGGAAGTGTCCCCGCTGCAAGTCCCCGGTCTATGAGGGAAAGAAAAACTACTACTGTTCCAACAAAGAGTGCGGCTTTACCATGTGGAAAAATGACCGCTTCTTTGAGGAACGTAAAACCGTCTTTACCCGGTCGATTGCCGCAGCACTCTTAAAATCCGGCAAGGTAAAAGTCAAAAAGCTGTACTCTCCGAAAACAGGCAAAACCTATGACGGAACGGTACTTTTAGCTGATACGGGCGGCAAGTATGTGAATTACAAAGTAACCATTTCAAAGGACAAAGAACTTGAATAGCAAGCATAGGAAGCGGGTACCCACTTCCGTAAAATCCCTGCCACTCTAACCGAGCTTGGCGGGGATTTTGCTTGTTGGGAAGTTTCCCAAACCCTCTAAAAATCCTCAAAAATCTTTGGCAGAAATGCGGGCGCACCGTAGTAGGACTATGTAACCACAAACGCAGCGTCCGCGCTGCCATACGCGAAAGGAGGTTTTACACATGGCAAGTTTGCGCGACAGCGTAAAGGACTATCAAGAGGAACTTAGGGACGGTATTGCATGGGTAGCATTTTGGAAAGAGGGACGTTCATGGAACGCCGAGCTGTTTCATCTTGAAGTGGACGGTACTTTAGAACCGTTTGACAGGAGCCGGTTAGAGGAAATCAAGGCGGCTGACCCCGCCGCCGTTATTCTAAACGGCTACTACTGCGGGCATTTAGGCGAGAATATGAGCCTTGACGAGCTGACCGCCGGAGTGCGCCACCACTACAAAAACGGCACAAATGACGTTGCCGGATTTATCGAAGCCCACGACGACAGACTTCCCCCGGAGCTTATCGAGGAAGCAAAAGCCGCCGCCCATGCAGCGGGGCTTCCCTTTTCCGAAAAGCCCTACCGGGACGGGGAAGATTTTGACCCTTATGTATTTGACGGGAGCATGAGTATTGAGGACTACGAGCTTATGCACCGCATGATTGAAAAAGAAAGGAGCGAGCAAATGGACGAATGGAAAACAGGTTATTCCTCATACGACCATGACAGACTGGAAGCCGCCGACAAGATGAAGATTGAGCGCGGTATCTATTTTGACACGAAAGGCGCGGATATTTCCCCGCTGACCGCCTTACCTCTTGCCGAGCTTGTGAAGCTGCGGGAGGAAAGCGCGGCTGCGGAGCAGACTGTTTTTGAAAATCTGAAAGTACAGGCTTCCGCATGGGAGGAACAGGCAGGAAAGACCCTGCTATTTGACAAGGCGATTGAGTATGCGAGAATACCCGAAGTGAAGCATACGGCGAACAAGTGGCAGGACGAGGACAACGACCGCCACACCATCAGCAACCGGGTATATAAAATGAGCTACCATGTGTATGAAAATACCCGCTACGACAAGGCAGCACAGAAATCTATCCCGTATTCCTATACGCTGTCTTGGAACATCTACACCAACAGCCCCCACGGGTACGGACAGGCGAAAATCGCCGGACAGGACAGAAAGGTATTTGCTGACCGGGCGGCTATGGAAAAATATCTGAATGGGCGTATCAAGGCGTATGAAAAACTTTTTACGGAAATCTCCCCGGCTATCCCGCCGGAATACGCGGAACAGTTTAAGGTAAACGGGCAGCTCTTACCGGGCTATACCGTAGAGGGCGAGGAAATCAAGCAGCCCGCTGCCGACATTCCCGCCGCTGCACCGAGAACCGAACCGGGACAGGATACGGAACAGTTTGCAATCCTTATTGACAGCCGCACCCGTTTTGAAACGGGAGAACCGGGCGGCTGCTGGTTATCCATGCCCGCCACAAAGGAAGAACTTCACGAAGCCATGCAAAGCGTCGGCATTACCGCAGACAATCCGCAGGAATTTTTCATTCACGGCTACTCTGACCGGGAGGACAGACACATTGCCCTGCCGTATGACATGGTATGCGCGGCACAGGTGGACGAGCTGAATTTCCTTGCGGCACGACTGGAAACCCTTGACGCTTCCGGGATTACCGCGCTGAACGCCGCCACGCAGCGCAGGAATGGTTTTGAGAATATCGGGCAGCTCATTGACTTTACCTATAACGAGGACTTTTTCGTGCATATCCCCGAAGTACATAATCTCCGCGAATTGGGCGATTATTACCTTAACAAATCCGGCATGGTGCAAATGCCCGCTGAATGGAAAAACAGCATTGACCTTATCGCCTTTGGACGAAACGCCGCCGCACAGGAAAAAGGCAGCTTTACGGAATACGGCTACCTTGTGGAAAGCGGCGACGCATGGGAGCAGCACTTTGAGGGGCGCGATGTGCCGGAGGACTACCGCATTATGAGCTACCCGCAGCCAACCGTCGAACTGGACGCAGCCCCGGCAGTACAGGCGACTGTTCCCGAAGCAACGCCGCAGGAGCCGCGCCCGGTTATCCCCATTGTCTTAACTTCCGAGAAGCCCGCCGAAAAGCTCAAAGAGATAACCGACCGCTTGGAGCAAGGCATTACGGAACTGTTCGACAGCGAGCGTTACAAGGAATATCTGCGCGTCATGTCAAAGTTTCATAATTACAGCTTTAACAATACGCTGCTGATCGCCATGCAAAAGCCCGACGCTTCCCTTATCGCCGGATTTTCCGCATGGAAAAATAACTTTGGACGAAACGTGATGAAAGGACAAAAGGGTATCAAAATCCTTGCCCCGTCGCCGTTCAAGATTAAAAAAGAAATGGAGAAAATCGACCCGCAGACACAGAAAGCCATTATCGGCAAAGACGGAAAGCCCGTAACCGAGGAAAAGGAAATCACAATCCCCGCCTTTAAGGTGGTATCGGTCTTTGACGTATCGCAGACCGAGGGCAGGGAAATCCCCGATATTGCCGTAAATATGCTGACCGGGGACGTGGAGCATTACAAGGAGGTTTTCGCTGCCCTTGAAAAGACTTCTCCTGTTCCTGTTGGCTTTGAAAAAATCGAGGGCGGCGCACATGGTTACTACCACTTGGAGGACAAGCGTATTGCCCTTGATGAGGGCATGAGCGAGCTGCAAACCTTAAAGACACTTATCCATGAAATCGCCCATGCGAAGCTGCACGACATTGACCTAAACGCCCCTTTAGAGGACTTGGAGAACAGACCCGACCGCCGCACCCGTGAGGTACAGGCAGAAAGTATCGCCTATACCGTGTGCCAGCATTACGGGCTTGATACCTCTGATTATTCCTTTGGGTATGTTGCCGGGTGGAGTGCCGGACGGGAGCTTACCGAACTGAAAAGCTCTCTTGAAACAATCCGCAGCACCGCAGCGGAAATCATCAACAGCATTGATGAACATATCGCAGAACTGCAAAAGGAACAGGTGCAGGACGCGCCGAGGGAGAAAGCCGCCATGCCGGAGTACATTTACAAGATTGAAGCCAACCCCCGCACAACGGGCGACAACGACCGCTTTTTCTTGCAAGCCTATCTCCCGCAGGAAAACGGCAGGGCAAAAATCGGGGACGTGCTGTATATCGGCAGCCTTGCAAAATGCCGGGAACTCATGGGCGGGCTGAACGCCGGAGAGCTGACGCAGGGAGAAGTAAAGGAGCTATATGCAAAGGCGCAGGAAGCCGAAGCCGACAAAGACACCTTTTCCATTTATCAGCTAAAGCAAGGGGACGAAACGCGGGACTTCCGCTTTGAGCCTTACAACCGCCTGCAGGCGGCGGGAAATGTGGTTGATAAGGCAAACTATGAGCTTGTCTATTCCGCAGAGCTTACGCCGGGTACTTCCCTTGAAGATATTTACACCCGTTTCAATATCGAACACCCGAAAGATTTTAAGGGACACAGCCTTTCCGTTTCCGACGTGGTAGTGCTTCATCAGAACGGACAGGACGCGGCGCATTATGTAGATAGTTTCGGCTACAAGGAAGTGCCGGAGTTTTTGCAGGAGCAGACACAACAGCCGGAAAAGATAAACCCGCTAAAGCACGTCGAGGACACAATCGAGCAGAACGACAACAACTTTGACGGTATCATCAACAACACCCCTACGGTTGACGAACTGGAAGCAAAGGTAAAAGCCGGGGAACAGATTTCCCTTGTTGACCTTGCAGAAGCGATTAAGGCAGACAAAGAACGCGGCAAAGAAAAGCCCTCTATCCGGGCGCAGCTTAAAGCTGACAAGGAACGGACGGGGAAAAAGAAGAACACAAAGCAGAAGTCACAGGACTTGGAAAGGAGCTGACCCATGCCGAAACAGAATAAATTTGAAAATGTGGACGTACTTGCTTCTCTCCATGCGATATTAAAGCAGAATACAGGATTTTATCAGAGCGATTTTGACATTGACAGGGAGATTATCGCAAGGGCGGCGGCAAATGCGAGTAAAGAGGACAAGACCCTCTTATGGTTTTGCCGACCGTCCGGGACGCATTGCTTTCGGGAGCGCGACGTATTCCTAAAGGACACCGCGCCCCATAACACCTGGCGTTTCTACATGGAGCAGACAAGCGACCGTATTCTTGCCTATGCAATCGAGCTGACAGACAGGGAGCATGGAAAAATCAAGGGCAATCTGTATGAGCTTGACTATTCCCGCCATTATGAGCGCGTCAAGGAAAAGGGGCTGCCCGCCGATACGGTCAAGCTGATTTATGAGCGCGGGGAGCAGACGATACCCGCCGGACAGTATTTCAACGGAAGTCCAGACCCGCAGCTTGGGAAGTTTGAACGCTTTGAAGCCCTACCCAACGACCCGGACGCGCTTAAATGGCTCTTACGGGAGGAACACCGCAACAGGGAGCAGCTTCTACCGGGAGATTTTAAGGCACATATCGCCACGCTGCATGACGGACTGATTGAAACGGAAGCGCGGCGCATTGTGCGGGAAATGAAGCGGAATGACACACCGAACAGCCCGAACAAGACCCATTTCATGGTGGAGCTTTCCCCGGCGTTCATGCAGCTTGCGAACACAAAGGACATTGACCGCCTTTTCTCCATGCTGCCCTACAAGACCCTTTCCTTTTCCAAAATCGAGGGCAGACATGGGACGTATGCGCTGATTGACAAAGGAGAGAACCGGGACAAAGAGATTAAAAAGCCACGCCCCTCTGTCCGGGCGCAGCTAAAAGCAGATAAGACAAAGACAGCCCCTAAAAAGACGACGACAAAAGCAAAAAATCACGATTTGGAGGTATGAGCATGAATAGATTGACTGTTGAGGAAACAAACCTTTTAAGCATTTACCACGAGGGAAGCAAAGCGCAGCTTGTAGAGAACATGACCGCCGCGCTGCCTTTCATGGACGAGGATATGCGAGAGCTTGCAAAGCGCACCCTTTCCAAAGTGGAAGCCATGACCGAAGCGGAGTTTGCGGGGCTTCCCATTTACGCCGCTGATGAAGTATGACTGGGATTAAGCGGCTGACGCCGCCCCAAAGCCGGAAAGTCAATACCCTTGTACGCCGGGAGTGCTGCAACTGCGATAACGGCAACTGTATCTTACTGGACGACGGGGACACTTGCGTATGCCCGCAGCTCATTTCCTATTCGCTGCTCTGCAAGTGGTTTCGGATTGCCGTACTTCCCGCCGACAAGCTCCTGTATGCAGAACTCAATCAGACCGAGGACAGAAAGAAATGTACCGAGTGCGGCACGTTCTTTGTATCTACTTCAAACAGCGTCAAATACTGCCCGGATTGCCGGAAGCGGATTACCCGCAGACAGGCAGCCGAGCGCATGAGGAAAAGACGCGCTCTTGTTACGCAGTAGGGGCGAAAAAAGCCTTGTTTTATGCGGCTCTGACAGCCGTTTTGAAGGGCGGTAATATCTTAATACCTATTCCCTTAAAATCGCGGTTCTACTGCGTAACAAAAAATAATTTGCACCCATAGAGAAAACGGGCGCGGTGGCCAACATACCGGCTGCCGCGTCCGTTCTTTTTTTGTGTTCATTTATCCGCGCTCTGTTCCCTTTGTCCGTTCTGGCTGACGTTCCACTTTCAAAATACTGTCGATATTCTTCTTGATAACGTCGTATTCCTTGACCTGCTTTTTCAGCTTCCCATAGTCGGCATACAGGGCTTCTTTCTGCTCTTGAAGTGCTGCGTACTCTGCTTGCAGGGCAGCAAGACTTGGTAGCTTGGTTATCCCCGCCGCCTTAATTGCCTTTGCCGCTGCTTCATAGAGAATAATATCGCTCTCATGGGCTGCCCGGTATTTGTCTTTATCCTTTACCTTGCGGTATGAAGCATAGGCGGGCTTTGTCTTTTGATAGGTAGTGATATTCTTAATAAGCAGCGTCATATCGGTAAGCCGCTTTTCAACCTCTTTCAAGCTGTCCGCTGCCTGTTCGCTTGCTTTGGTAACTTCCGTGATTTTCGCGGTCAATTCTGCGTGCTGTTCAATCTTATGTTCTGTCAAGAAATTCATGGTTTTCGCTGCCTGTTTCAGATTATGGATTTTTGCCCATTGCTCATAGCCCCGGCTTTCCTGCGCCTTGATACTGTTCTGAATATCAATGAGCAGACTAACGCCGCCACGATCTGCGCGGGGAGCTTTCGCAGCGCGGGCGCGTTTGCCGCTTATCCGTTCTCTGATAGCTTCCTCTGTATAATCTGCGCCGAGAGTTTTAAGGCGGGTAAACCGTTCCTGTCCGGGAGCGCGGCAGGAAATATATTTCCCCGGTTTTACCTCATAGCCCGTCGCTTCTAACCGTGATAGCAATTCCTCAAAACTTGACACTTGGGGAATGAGAGCGTCCACGGCAATTTTCAGCTTGCCTTTCCAACTGGTACCTGTTTTCTCTGCCTGGTACTCTGCATAGCTTTTTCCCTTGCTGCCCCGGTTCGGAAGGACAACTGATAAGCCATGTTCCCGGCACAGCTTATCGCTCATGTTCCGTATACCGTAATAGCTGCGCTTGTTGGAATTGTACTTGTGGTGGTCTACGAAATTGACCGCGCAAAAAATAATGTGGTTATGGATATGCCCCTTGTCAATGTGAGTAGTCAAAACATATTCGTGCTGACCTTTGGTTACTGCGTCGGCAAGCTGCCGCCCGATTTCATGGGCTTCTCTGTAATCGACTTCTCCCGGCTCAAAGGCTTGTATCAAATGGTGGGCGAGGTTGTTGCCCTTATCCAACGCCTGCGACAAAGTAAATGTAAATTCAATGTCTGCCGTTTCATAGGAGCAGCCAAAGGAGGACACAAGCATTTTTTCATCGGTCTTTGCCGGATTTTGGATATAGTCAAGGGCTTTGTTTAGCGTTCCCTTAATAGGCTTAATCTTTGTAACCGCCATATTTCCGCAAGCACCCCCTTTATTTCTTCTATGTCCTCTTGGTAGACGCTGCCCGTACTGTTCACGCGCTTTGCAATCTGATTGACGTTGACGCCGATTTTCTGTATCTCCGCTGTCATTGCCTTTATGTCGATATGGTCTACCTGTATGATATAGCCGTCAATGGCAATCTTGCGAAGATACGCCGCCATGTTCCGGGTGGGAACGAGCTTCATTTTTTCAAGAATTAAATCTCGTTCCGCTTCTGTTACTCTGAACTTGATTTGCACCGTTCTTTTTCTTCCGTCCATGTGTAAATGCTCCTTTCCATTCCGAGGGTTTGGGACACTTCCCAACAAGCAATTTTGCCGACGCTGCCGCAGCGCAGGACGGGCAAAATACGGAAGTGGGTACCCGCTTCCTATGCTTGCTATTCAAGTTTTTTATCTCTTCTGTCCTTATTTCCCACTACGGAGAAAAAGCTATTTTGCCGAACTTATCCAAAAGAAAAACGCTGCAATCTCAAAAAAAGATTACAACGCTTCCTAAAATCCATATTCAATTTTGCCGGACATTTTCATTTGTCCTCTTTTTCAACTTCCTTAATTTCTTTCGCCGTTGCGGTTACAATCCGTATTCCCTTATCGCTCATGGTATCAAGCAACGTGTCAAGCTGCCGACGCTGCGTATTTTTCGTATCCGGCTTCTCTAAAAGGAACTGGTCTACGGATATATCGTAACGGAGCATAAGCTCAAAAAAGATTTGCAGACTTGGGTGTTGCCCGTTATTCTCAATGTTCGCAAGGTAGCGAGGGGAAATAAACATTTCGTCGCTTACTTTCTTGCGGCTCTCCTTTCTTGCTGTCCGCGCTGCTTTTATTGCTTGCCCGAAAGCCTTGAAGTCATATTTTTCTACTGGTCTTTTTGCCATATTCATTCACCCAGTTACATTTTACTGTTCCCCTTTCTCGTTGGATATGTCTATATACTTCCTACTATGCACTAAAATAATTCATTATTTTGGTTTCACTGTTCGCTTTTAGCGATTTCATTTAGAAAATCTTCAAAATGATATTGATTTTTAGCACGCCCGTGATATAATGTGATTGTCATTTAGAAATAAATCAAAATGAGAAGAACCAAAGGTGATAATACCGTGAGCTTACCAAATGTATTCAAAGCACTTAGCGATCCCGTTCGACGGGAAATATTACTAAAACTAAAACAAAAACGAAAGATGTCTGCCGGAGAGATTGCCGCAGAATTTGATTTATCAAATGCCACTATTTCATATCATCTTTCTACTCTAAAAAAGGCTGATTTAATTTTTGAAACACGTTATCAGAAATACATTTATTACGAGATAAACATTTCTGTATTTGAAGACGCCGTTATGTGGCTTATGCAGTTTCAGGAGGATAAGAATGAACCAGAAAAATAAGCGTACTTTAATCATCTCAACCATAGCATGTATTATTTTATCTTTTACAACATTGATAATCTCAAAGCTAAAGAATAGCAATGCTGACATGTATATCCTACTTTATGTAATTGCCATTCTGCTTAATATAGTCTTGAACTTTGGACTAAGTATTAAGGTTGCTTCGACCAACGGGGCTAAAAGTCTGATATTTTTAGGCAAATGGATTATGCCGATTACGGGTGTGGTATATTTAATTCCCCAGTTTTATTCTTTGCTATTTCCAGAGCAGGATATAACGGAAGCATTTATCTATGTGTTTGTTGGCATAATGTTCATTATCAGCGGAAATTACTTTCCTAAAAATCATATAAATCCTTATGTTGGATTGAAATTCCCGTGGCTGTTCAATGATGAAGAAAGTTGGTATAAAACACACAAATTGGGAAGTTATACATGGCTTCTTTCTGGATTAGTCTTTATCCTACATCCATTGCACAAATTTTACTTTGTGACCGTTCCGCTAATTATTCTATTAGTTGGCGTTGTTCCATTGGCCTATTCACTCTTTCTTTATTTCAGAAGAAAGAAGAACACTTAATTTAAGGAGGATATACTTATGAAATCTGTAAAGAAACATATCATTATCAGTACCGTACTATGTGCATTGACATTGGCAGTCCTTATCGCCTTTTCTGGCAAACTGCCAGAGTCTGTTCCAGTGCACTTTGATTCTGCCGGAAATGCGAACTCTTTTTGGCCTCGTAATGTCGTAGTCTTTGGTGTTCCCGCATTTTGTGTCCTGCTCAATCTGATTGTTGATGCAGTTCTTAGCCAGCATGAAAATAAAAAGACATACATGTTTTATATCATGCCAGTGGTGGCGTTTGCTGTGACAGGTATTATGATTTATTTAGGTATGAAATGAGAATTGATAGCGGAACGGTTTATTTTTTTAACTTTCATTTCGATTTTTTTCTAAATGAGAATGGAGGACACTATGTTAGAAATCAGAAACTTATCCAAAAGCTATGGTGAAAAGAAAGCCGTATGTAATCTAAATTTAATAGTTGAGGACGGCGACATAATGGGCTTCATTGGGAAAAATGGAGCTGGTAAGACAACTACCTTAAAATCTTGTTTAGGTATAGTTGGTATTGACAAGGGTGAAATCCTATTAGACGGTGTTTCAATACTCAAAGAACCAATAGTTTGCAAAAAGAAAATGGCATATGTACCAGACAATCCACAACTTGACGAGTATATGACAGGAATACAGTACCTTAATTTTATTGCTGACATTTATGCCGTTCCATCTCAAAATCGCAAGTACATTATCGAAAAGTTAGCTTCGACATTTCAAATGGAACCGCATTTGAACAGTTTAATCTCCTCTTACTCACATGGAATGAAACAAAAACTTGCGCTGATTGCTGCATTTTCACATGCACCGAAACTCTTGATTTTGGATGAACCGTTCGTTGGCTTAGACCCCGAAGCATTTATAATCTTAAAAGAGCAAATGAAAGAATTATGTGCGGACGGAAGCTCCGTTCTATTTTCAAGTCATATTCTCGATGTGGTAGAGAAGGTATGCAATAAAGTAGCGGTCATTAAACAAGGGCATTTACTATATTCCGGCCCGACAGTAGAAATCACCGGAACAAAGGGGTTGGAAGAAGTTTTTATGGAGATGAATAGCGATGAAAATTTTATTACTTCTATTGAAAAATAATTTGATACAGTTGTGCCGGCTTAACCAACTGCGCTATGCAGATAACCAGAAGCGTAGAAACACTATTTATCTCTACATTTTTGTTGGAACTATCCTGATAGGTGGGCTTGTATATTTAAGTTATTCTTTGAACATTGTTTTCTCTTTATCATGGACACTGGACGAAATAATCATAAATCTTATTCTTCCAGTGATCCTAATCTGCATGATACTCAATGTTTTTATCAGTATCTTTTGGGGAAGTGGACTACTCCTTAGTGATACGAACATAGATAACCTGCTTGCGTTTCCTGTTCCTTTAATGGTGTTAATAATCTCAAAGTTAAGCATTTTATATTTAGTTCAAGCCGTCCTTGATATGACGCTATTGTTTCCTATGGCAGTATTATTCGGCTTAACTGCCGATATGAAAATTTCATATTATCCAGTCATGGCAGGGGTTGTTTTGCTATTTCCTATCATTCCCGGTCTTTTGGGAACGATTGTTGGAACAAAAGTTCATCATATATTGAAAAGCTCATCTGCTCTCGTTACACGATTAAAAACAATCGGAGCTGTATTGATTTTATTTGCATTTATGACATTCATGTTTTGCAAATTTCCTGATATAGTTGCGGGAGATACGGGTTTTAACTTTTCAATTTCAGCTATTTCTATTCCTGGAAGCAGATATGTACACTTAATTCTTTGTTGTGATTATTTATCATTAGGATTATATACTGGAATTGTGCTTATCATAGGTAGTTCGTTACTATTTGGTTTAAGCAGAATATATCAAAATTGGTACTGTAACATCATTCATCATACAAAATACCAAAATACTAATCGGAATAAACAATCTTTTAAGCAAAACAGTCTTATGACCGCGCTTGTAAAAAGAGAACGAGTACGCTATTTTTCGTTGCCTGTATATTTAACAAATACTGCTTGTGGTTTTTTGTTTGCTGCTATATTTGTAGTGTTAATTGTTTTTATGACAGACAAAATTAGCCTGTATGCTTATCAATTAGCCGAATACTTGAAAGTTGCCCCTGCGGAATATGATGTGTTTTATATTTTTGTATTTACTGTTTTAGTAACATTATCCAGCACGACTTATCCCAGTATTTCCATTGAGGGAAAACAAATTGAAATATTGAAATCTTTGCCGATAACCGCAAAATACATTATCAAATCAAAGATACTGTTACATCTTTCTGTATCGGGGCCTATTATATTAGTTTTGAATACAGTAATGGCTTTTTACTTGCATTGGTCTTTGGAAAAAGTCATGTTAGGATATGCTATGCCATTTCTATATTCTTTATTTATTGGCATAATAGGATGTTTAATAAACATATTTTTCCCCAACTTTGAATGGGAAAATATTACACATATTATCAAGCAAAGTCTACCTGCAATATTAAGCGCACTGATTGGAACACTCTCAACCTGTGGAACATGCTATTTGCTTCTGAAATACTTCTCAAACTCATTGCTGTTGGGTGGGTATATTGTGTGCGGCATTATTCTACTGTTAATAAGTATTTTGGTACTTTGTCTAAATAGGCGAGGAGAACACCTTTATCAAGCGTTATAGAGGTACTCTTTTTGTTATTATGTTCGTGAGGTATAAAAATGATAAAATGTGAGTGGATATTTTGCCCAGTGTGCGGCAATAAAACAAGATTAAAAATTCGAGATGATACTGTGCTTAAAAATTTCCCTTTATATTGCCCAAAGTGTAAACAAGAAAATCTTATTAGCGTCCACAAATTGAATATTACTGTTATCAAAGAGCCAGACGCACAGACGCAGAGCCGATAATCCGCAAAACATAAATTTGCGGTTATCGGCTCTTTCTTTGATAGCAAATAGTAATCTGCCGGACGACGGCAAAAGAAAAAAAGCCGTCGTGCAGCAGCCATATTTTCACGCGCTTATTTTATCTCGGCGGCTTTGATTTTTCAGAGCCGCCGTTTCTTTTCGTCAATCTATCCCAAACTTGCGACGACCCGGACACCATGAACTGACACGGCGGTATTTTAGGAGGTTGCCGCCGTGTCTACTTTGGTATTCCATAATACCCATGAGCTTCATCAATTAAAAAAAGCATAGCTCCACCTCCGGGCAAGTCTACCCATGAGTATGAACTGTCAAATCATCTGAATACTGCTTACATTTCCTTTGCGTCCGTCTGCGCCTTGCAGACGGGCGCATTTTGTGTTTTTCAAAACTTTTTTGAAAAACTTTTCTATTCCGTTTGGCAAATCTGCGGCACGTCCGTGGAAGGCAGCCGAAAGGGGATAAATAACCCGCCCCCGGGACGAAAGGGGGTGAGAACATGGATTATCCTAATCGGTTGGAATGGCAGACAAGATGTGAGTTTAATGCGTACTGCAAACACACGCTACGCAACGAACTGATTGACGCCTGCCGGGAAAGCAAAAGTCGGCGAAAGCACGAAGTCAACTTTTCAGACCTTGCCCCGCATGAGGAAAAGCAGCTTTATACCGTTGACAGATATTTTGTCAATGAGGACGAGGACGCTTTTTGTGCAGGCGGTTTGAAGATTACGGCGAAGTTGCTTGCCGAAGCAATGCACTCCCTGCCGGAAGAAAAACGGCAAGCCGTTTTACTGTATTACTTTTTCAGCATGACCGACGCTGAAATCGCGGAGCTTATGAAAGTACCCCGCAGCACAGTACAGTATAGACGGACAAGCTCTTTTGAACTGCTAAAACGATATTTGGAGGAACGCGCTGATGAATGGAACGAATTGTAATGACAATGAGCGCGGCTTATTACCCTACCCGGTCATTTTAGCCGCGACAAAGGGCGACCCCGACGCCATGAAAATTGTAATGCAGCACTACCAAAGCTACATAGCCCACCTGTCTATGCGGAAAATCCGTGACGAGAACGGCAATACCTATTACGGCATAGACGAGGACTTGCGCGAACGGCTGCAAGCAAAGCTCATGCGGGCTGTCCTATCCTTTAAGACAGAGAAATAAACGCAAAGTGTTCCTCCCCTTTCCTCTTTGTATATTTCTGTCTTTTGTACCTTGAAAAAGAAAGCGACGCAAGATAACGGCGGCGCAGCATAGGGCAAATCAGATACGTTCCTTTTGCGTCGAGCCATGCGGCGGGTGCGCCATGACGCATTCCCGGCGGGATTTCCCCGCTCCGGATTGCCGAGCGATCAACACCGACTCCGGAAAACAGGCACAGCAGCTTGTCGGCGACGAAGCGCAAAATACATAATGATACTCCCTTATCGCCATAGTCCGAGCGTTCAAAGCGTCGCAGGCAATGGGTAGGGCTGCGCGAGAACCGCGCAGGGGTGCAATTCCCGTGAGGTTGAGAAGCGAATCGACCGTCTGATGAAACCCACTTTTCGTAAACAAACCTTTTGCCATTTTTACGAAAGGGGGTAATCTCTATGGCAAAAAAAGAAACTACAAGCTATGCCGCCCCTTTGCTGCCTATGCTGAAAACAGTAGAGCAAATGAGCAAGGTTAGCGGCATTGGCGAAAACAAGCTGCGCGAGCTTATGGATAGTGGCGAGCTTGAATATATCCAAAATGGAAACCGCCGCTTGATTGCCGACGCTGCTATTTGGGATTGGTACCACAGAGCAAAGAAAGCGGCAAAGCCCCCGGCAACGCAAGGGGGTTAAGCTATGGCAATCAGAACAAGACAAGCGAAAAACAAACGCGACAGTAACGGCGTACTGACCGGGCGACCGGGTACGGTTTACGACGTTGATATAAAGTACACCGCCCCCGACGGGGCGAAAAAATCCTATACCAAACGAGGATTTGCGACCAAACGCGAAGCGGCGCAGCATGAAGCGGAAATGAAAACGAAACTCCAAAATCCGGGGCAGATCGCTTCCATTACTTCACAGCGCAAGCAGACCGTCGCCGCCTATCTCAATGATTGGGTGGAAAGCTATGCAAGAGTAAACTTGCGCCCCTCTACCTACGACGGGTACAAAAAGACCATTGCAAACTATATCAATCCATACATTGGCGGCGTTGCCCTTAATCAGCTTACCCCGGCTATGGTAGACAAGATGTTTCAGCAGATTATTGACAAGGGCTTGAAACCGTCCACCGCAGCCGGGGCAAAGCGCGTGTTGAGCGTGGCGTTGAGCCATGCCCGGAAATATCGCTATATTGAAACAAACGCTGCAAAGGACACCCTTACGAAGTTTGGAAAAGGCGATAAGACACCCGACCCCTACACGCCGGAACAAGTCAAGCTGCTCATGCAGCGGGTGGAGGGGACAGTTTGGGAAATGCCCGTTATTCTTGGCGGGCTTTATGGTATGCGCCGTTCTGAAATCTTGGGGCTGCGTTGGCGCAACGTGGATTTAGAAAACAATACCTTTGACGTTACCGAGCAGCTACCCTTTAAGGTGCCGCCGAAAACAAAAGTCATTGAAGAAATGGCACCGCCAAAATCCAACGGCAGGAAGCTACCGATTACCGAGCTTGCCCGTCCGTTCTTCCTCAAACAGTTTGCTATGCAGGAAGTGCAAAAGGAACAGGCAGCAAAGGAGGGAAAGCCCTACTACGACAATGACCTTGTTGTGGCAAAGCCGGACGGTGCGCCTATCAATGCGTCTTGGGTATCGTCGCAGTTTGGTAAACTTCTTGAAGATTTGGAAATGCCGCATATCCGTTTTCACGATTTGCGCCACCCGTATGTCAAGCCCACGACAAAAAATTTATAACTTTTTTTGCAGTTTTTCGGGCAGCTTCATAGCTGCCCATAGCTGTTTCAAATGGGTGTTCACGGTTATACTTCCTTTTCGGATTCCTTAGTTTCTAAGAAATCCTGTGTTGCATATTCAATCTCAATCCGATCTCCTGGAAAGACGTAAACTTTATTGATAAGCCGGTCAATCAGAGCTTTTGTCAGCATGTTGGCGTTTCCGACTTTCTGCACAATTTCCTGTTGTTTCAGCTTAATCTCATAATCACTTTTTATCTGCTTTGTCTGTGCAGTGATGACAGCATGAACATTTTTGGCTTGTACCAGTTCCGTGTCATAAACCGCTTTTCGTGTCCGATAGGTTTCCAAATCAATCTCTCCGAGTGCATACTGCTCATAAAGATACCGCTTGCTATCTTGAATAGAACGGAGTTTTTCTTCATGTTCGGTCTGCTGGACTGTCTGCAAATCCAATTTATCCTTATTGCTATCAATTCCCAATGCCGGACACATTTGAGCCCGAATTGTTTCAAATACAACCTGCTCCAGATCTGCCATCTTTATGCGCACACCATGACAAGGAAGCGTTTCAGCCACCTCGGAATGACGGCAATAAAACCACGCACCATTTCGTAGAGACATTGCATGATCGCAGCATCCGCAGAATACCTTACCACGGAGCAGATAATCACGCGGCTTTTTATTTGACAGAGAGAAACGCTTAATTGAAGCATTGGCTCTCTCAAATAGATCCACACTTACAATAGCCGGATGATGGTTCGGGATTTTGAACCACTCACTTTCATCCTTTAACTGTGTATGTCGGCTGCCAATCTCTTTTACCTTTCTCTTGCCAATTACATAGGTACCGATATATCTTTGATCTTCTAAAATACGCAGAACCGTTGATGTACTCCAAACGCCGTTTGTTCGGGAAACATTGTAATAGGCCTTGCCTTTAAGTTTGCGATATTCCCCAGGGGTGGGGATATTCATGGCATACAATTTTCTTGTGATCTCGGCTGCGGTGTTGCCTTCAGACGCCCATTGAAATATCATCTGCACATTCGGGGCAACATCCTCGTCCGGTTCCATACGTCCGTCTGCACTCTTGCGATAGCCGTAAGGACAGATGACACTCTGATATTCCCCACGACGCATCTTTGCGTATTTTGCACTTTTGGTTTTCATGGACATATCCCGGCTATACCACTCGCTGATAAGATACTTGAAAGCAATATCAATCCCTCCGGTATCACCTTTGAAATTAGCTGTGTCAAAATCATCACTGACGGAAATAAAACGGGTGTGATAAAGAGGAAATACCCGCTCAATAAAATAGCCGGTTTCAATGCTGTTACGTCCAAATCGGGAAAGGTCTTTTACAATAATACAGTTGATTTTTCCGGCCTGAACCATTGTTAAAAGTTCCTGCACCGCCGGACGCTCAAAGTTTGTCCCCGTATGACCGTTGTCAATAAATTCCAAAATCTCGCTGTCATCCCATTCCGGCAGAGACATAGCTTTTTCACGAAGAATCAGTTTTTGATTTGGTATGCTCAAACTTTCAGTTTTGAAATCTTCCACAGAAAGACGGATATAAAGGGCAATCACATAGTTGCGCACGGTTCCACCGCCTTTCCCTGAAATTCATTTTTGAAACGGAAGGTCACATGAATATTCCGCTCGTGGTCTATCTCAATTCGTTCAATGAGCCGTTCGATCAGTTCTACAGTCAGTACGTGATCCTGTGCCAGTGTTTTTGCATCCTTTTCCATTGCACGGTATCTGGCAAGCTGGTTGTCCAGAGAGTCCATAGATTTTTCAAATACTTCAATCTCACCAGACAGAGCATTGATAGCATGTTCATAATCCGCTTTCAATTCAAAGTATTCGTCATTTGTCAAAATACCCTGCACAAAATTTTCATATAGGCCACGGATCAGCCGGCGTGTTTTTTCAATTTCCTGCCGTTTGGCCGACATCTGAATTTTCAGCTTATCTTTTTCCTGTTTTTGTCTTGTCTCCAACTGAAAGAGTGGCAGCGACATTCCCAGCGCAACTGTCAGCTCTTTTTCAAGAATAGCCGTAACAGTAGAAATCAGTTCTTTCTCTTGTATCATCGCACCTTTGCAGCTATCTTTTTCTACCCGGCTGTTTGTAAGGCAGTGGAACCAGTAAGTGTCGGGTCCTTTCCGGCGCTCGGCGCGTTGCCTGTGAAGGCTTCTGCCACAATCAGCACAGAACACTTTACCTTTGAAAATGTTTGGTGTGTAGGGACGTTTTGGAGTTGCTTTGCTTTCTTCACAGATCTGTTTTCTGTATTCCTGAACTGCATTAAACAACTCATGGCTGATGATCGGTTCATGGGTGCATTTTGCAATAATCAGATTATCTTCTCCAGCCTTGACCTGCTGATGATCTACAATCTTTGTTTTTCCTTGCACCAGATCGCCTGTATAAACTTCGCTTTCTAAGATTTTCATCACTGTGCGGGTCTGCCATTTGCCACTTCCGATCAGTCCCGGACTGGTAATCTCGCCAGTGGTCTTTTTATAATGGCTCGGTGCCGGAATTCCCATCTCATTTAGATTGCGGACAATCCGGTTCAGTGCCACATGCTCATGTGCCCATTCAAAAATCTGTTTTACCACAGGGGCAGTATTTTCATCAATCAGAAGTTTATGGCAATTATCCGGGTCTTTCCTGTAACCGTAAGGCGCCCGTGCACCAATATAGTCGCCATCTTTCATAGCCTGCCGCGCCTGTGCTTTGATTTTTCGTCCAATGTCCAGAGCATAGGCTTCATTGATCATATTTTTCAAAGGCAGCATGATACCACCATGAAGATTTCCGGAATCCGCTGTGTCAAACTGATCCGTAACAGCAATGAAGCGAACATTATGAGCATGGAAATACTGTTCGATATAATAACCTGTGTCAATAGAATTTCGCCCTAATCGGGAAAGATCCTTAACAATCACACAGTTAATGTGGCCTGCTTCAATATCAGATAGCATTTGCTGAAATCCAGGGCGGTGAAAATTTGTCCCTGTCGCTCCGTTGTCGATATAAGTATCATACACAACGAAGTCCGGTTTATCCGAAAGAAAGTCATTCAGTACCAGTTTTTGGTTTTCTACTGAGCAACCCCGCTTTTTGTTATCCTCCACAGAAAGACGGATATACAGAGCCACATGTACATACAAAGATGGTGCCGGCATAGGAGCTGCCGTCTGTTTTCTGCTTTTTCTTGCCATTTAGCTCACCATCCTTTCTTCATTTTTTGTAGCAATCTGTTCAGCCAAAGAGATTGCTTTCTGATATTCATCCTGGTAATTAAATTCAATATGCAGTTCATCTTTACCCATTACCCGTATGCTTCGGATAAGCTGCATGACTGCCCGGCGGTCAATATCCTCCATAGTAGAAAATTTCATAAAATGGTTGATCCAACGGTTTCGTTCGCTTCGGTTTTCCAATACATCTGTAAGTTTATCGTTCCATTCAGCGATTGCCTTTTGGAACAGTTCAATATCTGCATTGTATTTTCGCTTATAAGAGAGAAATTCTTCCTTTGTCAGAATTCCACTCACCAGATTTTCATAGAGTTTTGCCTTAAAGCCCTCGGTCTGTGCCACACGCTTTTCATTTACTCTGATCTGTGCGGCATATTCCTGCGCCAATTCCCGGTTGATCCGTTCCTGACTGATACTGGACAGCAGGGCATCCAGAGAAGCAACATTTTCAATATGTCCTTTCAAACTGTCCTGCACACATTCAATCAGATCCGACTCTTTCAGCATGACCGACGATGTGCAGCCATTCTTTTTGCCGGTCGGGCAGTAATAATAGTGATACTCTTTGTCTTTATAGCGGTTCGTCTTGCGGGTCATACGGCAGCCACAGCATCCGCAGATCAAAATACCGGAAAACAGGTAAACCTTATCCGATTTGGGAGAAGTCCTTGTGTCAATCCTGCGGAGCCGTTGCACCAGATCAAAATCGTGCTTTTGTATGATCGCTTCATGGGTTCCCTCCACACGAATCCATTCCGAAGAAGGTTTGTCCTCACGCTCTTTTAATTTGAAATGGGGCGTTGTCTGCTTGCCCTGGACCAGTGTTCCGGTGTAAGTTTCATCCTGTAAAATGCGGATGATTGTAGTTGCAGACCATTTGCAATCCTTTCGGTCTGTATAGCCACCTTTTGCATGAGGCATTCCGTGATTGCGCTTATACGCCAAAGGTGAAAGAATTCCTAATCGGTTCAGTTCATCCGCTATATGGGAAGCGCTGAATCCTTCCAGCCGTTTTCTGAAAATATCCCGCACAACATTGGCAGCATATTCGTCTACTTCCAGGCTCTTGTGTTTATCGCCGACTTTCACATAACCATAGATGGTAAAAGCACCTACAAAATCCCCGCTGCGCCGTTTTACTTCCAGGGCGCTCCGTGTCTTAACAGAAATATCCCGACAGTAAGCCTCATTCATAATGTTTTTGACAGAAACCGTGAGATCATCGGCAGCGTCATTTTCTGTGTCCACATTATCGTTAATTGCGATAAAACGCACTCCATAGGCTGGAAATACCCTGCGCATATAACGGCCTGTTTCTATGTACTCACGACCTAAGCGGGAGAGGTCTTTGACAATCACGCAGTTAGCTTCGCCTTGTTCGATCATCCGCATCATTTCCTGAAATGCCGGGCGATCAAACAAAACACCACTATAACCATCGTCAATTTTTTCTGCCACAACCTCAATTTCCGGGTGTCGGGCTATGTAGTCATCGATCAGGCGCCGCTGGTTAGCAACGCTGTCACTTTCTACTGTTTTATCATCCGTATAAGAAAGACGGATGTACTTAATCGCTTTGTAAACCTGCATAAAAAACACTCCTTTCGTTGCACAGAAAAATCCCCGCAATTCAAGAAGTGTGGTTAATCCATATTCAATTCCTTTTCCGATTCTTATTCTACCATGCTTTTACGGAAAAGTCAGCCCCTTTCTTAAAATTGCAGCTATCGCAAAATACCTTTGATACATTCTTCCAGGGTAGCACCTTCAGCAGAAAAGCTGGCCTGTACAGTAAAACGCCCACACTTAAAATGGTATGGATTTTTGATTTGCTGAACGAATTCTGCAATTCGTTCAGCACGGGAAAGTTCTTTGTTGACAGAGACATCCCGAATGTCTACCAGTGTACCCACTTCACTGACAATGGTATTCAATTCCATAGTATCAACTCCCTTCTGAAAACTGTGTTATCAAAACCACATGAATAGGTCGGATCTATGGTTATTACACACATAAATCCGGCCCATTATATCTGATTTCGATTTTACTGCCGTATTTGCCACGCACCCCGGCAAGTCCTTCTGTTATAAGGACGGGGCTGTTACAGGCTGCGGATAGCGTCACCGCATCATAGTCCCGCATACGCCGCCGCTTTGCCAGAGCAAGCAAACGCCGCAGGAACTCTCCCCAAGTCTTTAGGAAGCTGTGAAGAAGTACCATTATGATCTGCGTCGTTATCGCGTCCGGCCTGCCACAGCCGGTTTCGTAGGTTGCGTTTATCGCTCGGACAGCCTGGATCCATCACCTCCTTAGGCCGCCTGTCACCGCGCCGCCCCATCTGCCGCTCGGAACACAGAATGAAGTACCTGTAACAGCGTATATTCGGTTGTCAAGGAACAAGCAAGGGGCATGGCAGACAAATTGATATTGCAGTTGGGGTGGGAGGATGTATATGCTTCCTTACCACACCCGTCCAGCTTGTCCCGCCGAATATGTCCCTCTACTATTCAGTACATTTTTAGGGGCAAAGTTGCCGTCTGTTATAAAATTTCTTTGAAATATTTTTCCAGACTACGCAATCCGGCTTCGATAGAACGGGTGATCCGGCTTTTGTGTGTTCCTTCCGCTTTGGCAATATCTGCTTTGCTCATGCCAAGAAAAAAGTGTGCATAGATTCGTTGGCGCTGCTTTACCGGAAGTTTGGAAAGACCTTTATAAATCAACTCCGTCATTTGGCGCTGTTCCCAAATTTCTGCCGGGTTAAGAGGCTTTTGCAATATCTCACGCTCAATACCTTCGTCTCGATCCAGAGAGTAAAATGCTTTATAGCGGTATGTACGAATCCGATAGGCTTCTTCCAACAACATATATTCCCGAAGCAACAAAGCAACTTCATCCGGCACCTCAACGATCATGTCCTGTGTATAATACGGGTAATAATCCCGAAGATTGATTTTCTTCATAGTAATTTCCTCCAATTTCGATGTTTGAGTTGATGGCAAAAATCGAAATCAGAGGGTGGGCTGCGGCAGCGATAAGGTCTAAGTCTCTTTCTGATTAAAAAAAGGGTACAAAAAAGCGCGCCCGTACAAAGAACAGGCGCGCCAAAGCAGCAGTATGAAATTTTTCCGGGAGGTTGACAGCGAAAATGCTCAAACTTTGTCGAAACCAAAAACGCCGCAATCCATACGAGCTGGACTACGACGTATAGGTGACTGAATGTAAAGCAGTTTATCTGCAGATCTGTGTTGCATAGACGCATAGGCATTTCCTCCCATCAAGGAGGAACCTGAATCGGCTGCTTGATACCTCCTTGGGAGAAAATTATATCGGTTATGTTTCCTTTATCAGTCCGCAGATATTCGCTTTTTACTCTTTATATTCGCAATTTTCTACATATTCCGCTCTTAGAATATATGCTGCAAAAAGCAAGCCCACAAGGGGAAACAACACCTTGTGGGCTCATGTTATAGATGTTCAAATTTATAGCCGATCCCGGCGACACTCTCAATATAGTTTGGAAGATCCGGTTCAAAGCGCAACTTCTTACGCAGCTTACTTATATGATTATGAATCGCTTTTCTCGAATAGAAATCACAATCCTCTTTCCAAACCAAATCGGTAATCAGTTCGTAAGTAAAAACACGTTTGGGATTGGCAATGAGCAATGCCAGTATATCAAACTCCTTACTTGTCAGGTTGATCATCCGTTCCCTAACCCTGACAGTGCGGTGTTCCAGGCATAGATAAAGCTCGCCTTCCTGTATTTCTGTTAGAGGATTTTTCTTTGCTGCGAAGGAAGTGTGACAGGAATTGAATACCGTTCCATGACAGGCTCCTTGTTCCAAAATATATTGCATTAGAGCATTCTTTTGTTCCTCGTTAAGAAGCAGAAATAACTTTTCTCCAATCTGCTTGCCGGATTCTTCTATATCAAAAACAGCTAATGTCCCATCACATCATCACCTCCGTATTATGTCTTAATACCTAAGTGAAAGTTATCTTTGATTTATAATCATCATAAACTACAAATGTTACACAAATGTCCGAGGTGCCTTTGATTTCGACAGAAAAACAGGCTGAATTGTTACAACGCTCGGACATTTCAAAAAATAGTGTTCTACTCAACCGTTTCAATCGAATCCACAATATTCATTTTTGAAATTTTCCGCAGCGGAATTGCTGTCGCCATCAAGCAGGCTCCTACTGCCAAGAGGGTTGCTTCAAGAATGGGTATGACAGGAATTGCAACAAGCTGGAGGGTGTCGCTCGTGGCCGCCTCAATGAAAATCGTACAAACATATCCCAGCACGCTTCCAATCACAGAGGCAATAATCCCGTAATATGCACCTTCCCAAAGAAAAGTTTTATAGAGGCTACCGGTGCTCATTCCAATGGCCCGTTGCATACCGATTTCTGTTACTCTGGTGTGAATATTCGTGTAAACGGTATTGATGATGTTAAGAATGCCGATTAGGCCAACAAAAAGAATCAGTCCCCATGCCAGCATTTGAATCTGTGCAAAACTCTCTTTTAGTTGCTGGTCGGTTTCTTCATACGACAAGAATGTTGTCCCCGGTGTTCTATTACAAAACGCCTCGATAAATGTATCAAAGTTTTCCCTGTCAGCACCCTCATTCAGCGTAGGCAAAAACTCTGAATAGGTATCTTTTCCCGTCAGGCGTTCATAGATAGCGTCATCAACGATTACCTGAACACCATTTGTGAAACCGCCGTTACCAATACCAAGATAACCGTCATAGCCATCTAAAGTTTTCAAAACATCCAGCTCCGTTCCCGCAACACAGATGCTTTCTCCAGCCTCTATATTTGTAAATTCAAGAACATCTTCGCCGTAGCCCATTGGAATAGGATTCCTTACGATGCAGGCGTTCCCTGATTTCAGTTGTCCGAGCTGTTCTTCTGATAATTGATCCCCCATGAAATAATCCCAATATTCATCGTTCAATCCGACAACCTGAAAAGTTTCGCCAGGTTTTAGTTGAAATTCAAGGCTGATTCCATTGAGCTGCCCATTTTCATTTTGTTCGTAAAGCGAAAACTGTATAGCAGCTACACTCTGTACTGCTTCATTTTTCTGTAAGGTATTCAGATCGTCTGCGGTAAATCCAACACTTTCATTTGTGATCTGATAATCTCCTAAATGGTTATCTTGCAGGGCACTTGCAGCGTTCAGTAAAGAGGAAAAACCTTGCAGTGCAATAAAAACCGTGATACTCATAACAAGGGACAAAATTGTAATTGCAGTACGGCCTTTATTTCTCTTTAAGTTCAGACGGGCATAGTAGGCTTCAAAATTATGGATTTTCTTTGTTTTACGCTTTCTGCGTCGAATTTTCAGATTTGTTCCAGACATCGCCATAATAGGGGATACCCTTGCGGCTGATCTGGCTGCTGGTAATGCTGCAAACAACGCAAACGCCAAAGTGATTGCTCCGCTTAATATCAGTAAGGTTCCATTCAAAGAACTGTTTTCTGCTATTAGGGTTTTCAATTCGGAAGAATCCTGAACCAAGAACAATTCGGGAGAAACCAGGCCGGTAGCTGCCTCTAAAATCCCTCTGGCACTCAAAAAGCCAAGAAGCATACCAATAGGAATCCCAATCAGACACAATAGGGTTACTTCAATTACAATGATCTGATAAAGTTGTCCCTTTTCGCTTCCAATAGCCCGAAGTGTTCCATATCCCTTTATTCGTTTTGAAACAGATATTTTCAGAATGTTGTAAATCACAAGGCCAGCAGCCAGCAAAATTAAACTGCCCACTAATATCCCTGCGACTGTCATAAAAGAGAATCCCTTATCATTGGCATCCTCGGAATTTGCAGTATAGGAAATTCCCAAAGCGTTCAAATATACAATATTGTAGCTGGTATCAAGCTCATGGATGTTCAATTCCATGTTGATGTCATCGACAACTGCTTGAAAACTCTTTTTATCGGCAGTCCGAATATCTACATTGTAATAAATATAAGATTCTGGCAAAAGTTGTTCGGCAGTTCCTTCCCCTACAACTCCCGTAACAGTGCCGCTTGTATATCCCAAGTAGTTATTTTTCAATATCCCTGTAAGGACAAATTCCGCCGTGTAGGAATAGCTGTCCGCAATGTTGTGGCGAAGATTTTTTTGCAGTGAAAGTGTAATCTTATCTCCAATATCACCCTCAAAGCCAAGGTATTTCAGAATATCTTCAGAAAGCGCTATTTCCATCGAGGCTTCCGGCAGGCGACCTTCCTCTATACTGGTACTTGATGGGTAGATAGCGGCAGTATCATCCAAATACTCCATCAAACCAAGGTTAAGAGATGGGGAGAGTTCTAAACTTCCCATATAAATAGATTTGCCTACATAGGAAAGACGCTCATCCTGTTCCAGTGCATGAAGCTGCTCTGCATTCATCTGCAAAAAAGTGGCATATCGGTTTCCTCCGACAGCGATGGCCTGCTGTTCCCGCATTGCACTAAGTACGCCAATGGATTGTCCCACAATAGTTGTCATCATAGTAGACAGCACAACGGCAATCAAAATAAGAATAGAAGTGACTTTTTGGGATAGCAGTTCTTTTAATGCTAATGTACGATAAGATTTCATTTCGCTGTCACCTCCGCAAGCAAACCATCTACAATCTGAAACTGGCGGTCTGCCATTCGCGCAATACGGCTGTCATGGGTAATGACAACGAGAACTTTACCCATCTTTTTCCATACATTTTGAAGCAGTTCCATGACTTCGCCGCCGCTTTTGCTGTCCAGATTTCCCGTAGGCTCATCAGCAAAAATCACATCTGGTTTTGCAATCAAAGCGCGGGCGATGGCTACACGCTGCTGCTGGCCGCCAGATAACTCATGGGGCAGATGTTCCAAGCGCCCCTGAATGCCAAGCAGTTCTGTAAGCTGTTTCAGGTATGCTTCGTCCGGTTTTTGTTTATCCAGCAAAAGAGGCATGATAATATTTTCTTTCGCCGTCAAAACCGGAAGCAGATTAAATTGTTGAAAAATAAATCCGATCCGTTTCCGGCGGAAT
>OGFM01000245.1_pt1 | contig 48313 bp, 41 predicted proteins | sample 1570871 | NCBI WGS metagenome assembly OGFM01 (sample SAMEA2581957, study PRJEB24529) | metagenome | biome: Human gut stool | place: China | collected 2011
GCGCGGGCGGCGGCTAAAATGTGGGGCGGTGAGTCTTCGGAGGAGGCTGAATGCGAAGCGTTGGACTCTTTCGCGTTCTACGACGCGTCGGGAGACTTCGCCCGCGCCCTGTGCGCCCTCGGCAGAATCGACGGCGACGGAATTTTGGAGTGCGCGTTTTTCGGACTCGGCGGCGACAACGCCGCGTTCGATACCGACGACTTCGAGGGCGCGGCGGATTTCGCAATGGGCTTGGCTGCGACCTCAAAACCCGAATGCCGCGACGCCTCCATTCTTTCCGCCGAAATCGCGCTTGCGGGCGCAATGGCGCGCCGCGCCGTGGACGTTCTGCGCGGACGCGGAAAAACCGCGGAATCGGGAACCGCGTTGAAGTTTTTGGTGTCGGATTTCGAAAACATCTGGAACGCCCGCAACGAAACGGGCGGACTGTGGGAGGCGTCGGCGAAAATCCGCGCAACAGCCCCAGAAATTTTCAAGCTATGACGGAAATCGAACAGGCATCGAAAAGCGGCATTCCGTTTATCAGAAAACTCGCGCTCGAAGCGTTTCCCGCAACCTACGCAAAAATATCCCGACTTACGAGCAAACCGAATGCATGGTCGAGATGATGTATTCGGAAAAAAGCCTCGAAAAACAGTTCGACGACGGGCACGAATTTTTTGTGGGCTACGCCGACGGCGAGCCTTTCGGCTACGTTTCGGTCAGACCCGAATCGGAGGGCGTTTTCCACCTCGAAAAAATCTACGTATTGGAAAATTTGCACGGCAGGGGTTTCGGCAAACTGCTTTTCGAAAAGGCGAAATCCCGCGTGAAGGAGCTGTACCCCGCGCCGTGCCGCATGCCGCTCAACGTCAACCGCCACAACCGCGCCCTCGGCTTCTACAAGCACATGGGCATGTTCGAGGTCTCGCGGGGCGACTTCCCCATCGGCAACGGCTATTTCATGAACGACTGCATCATGGGGCTTGATTTATAAGCCCTTTGCCGCATAAAAACTCTTTACATTTGCGCGTACGGGTTCAGTATAGGCTTTTACGGATCAATACCCGCGCGCGCTTTTGCGCGGATTTTCTCCGAACGGATTTTTTTACAAGGAAATAAAATGAACGAAGAACTTCTGAAAATCAGACACAGCGCTTCACACGTTTTGGCGACGGCCGTTCTGCGCCTTTTCCCGAACGCAAAACTCGACATCGGTCCCGCGACGGAAACGGGCTTCTACTACGATTTCGACCTCGACCACAAATTCACGGCGGAGGACCTTGCGAACATCGAAGCCGAAATGAAAAAGGTGATTGCCGAAAACCAGAAATTCGAGAAGTTCGAACTTACCCGCGACGAAGCTGCCGCAAGGATTAAGGAAATCGGACAGGAGGAATTCAAACTCGGCAGACTCGCCGACATTCCCGACGGCGAAAAAATCACCTTCTACAAAAACGGCGAATTCTGCGACCTCTGCGCGGGCCCGCACGTTGACTATTCCAAGCGCATCAAGGCGTTCAAACTGCTCTCCGTGGCGGGCGCGTACCACCGCGGCGACGAAAACAACAAACAGTTGCAGCGCATTTACGGCACGGCTTTCGCGTCGAAAGAGGAGCTTGAAAGCTACCTCAGACAAATGGAGGAGGCAAAGCTCCGCGACCACCGCAAACTCGGCAAGGAAATGGGGCTGTTCACAATCGTGGACAGAGTGGGGCAGGGGCTTATCCTCTGGAAGCCGAAGGGCGCGATTGTCCGCCAGAGCCTGCAAAACTTCATTCTCGAACTCCTCAACGAGCAGGGCTACCAGCAGGTTTTCACGCCGCATATCGGCAAGCTCGGGCTTTTCCGCACAAGCGGACACTTCCCGTACTACAAGGACTCGCAGTTCGTGCCGATTGTCGAGCGCGAAGACCTCGAAAGAATGGCGAAGGAAAACCTCTCCGTCGCGGAATTCGAGCCGAAAATCGAATCGGGCGACGTAGAGGGCTTCCTCCTCAAACCGATGAACTGCCCGTTCCACGTCGAAATCTACAAGAGCGACCCGCATTCGTATCGAGACCTCCCCGTGAGACTCGCCGAATTCGGCAACGTCTACCGCTGGGAACAGTCGGGAGAGCTTAACGGCATGACCCGCGTGCGCGGCTTCACTCAGGACGACGCCCACATCTTCTGCACCCCCGACCAGCTCGACGACGAAATTCAGGGCTGTCTCGACTTGGTAAAGGAAGTGTTCGCGAAAATCGGCATGAAGGAATACCGCGTCAGAATTTCGCTCCGCGACCCCGCCAGCGACAAGTACGTCGGCGCGGAGGAAAACTGGGTAAAGAGCGAGGCGGCAATCCGCAAGGCGGCGAAAACTCTGGGCGTTCCCTACACCGAGGAAATCGGCGAGGCGGCGTTCTACGGGCCGAAAATCGACTTCGTTGTCAAGGACTGCATCGGCCGCGAATGGCAGCTCGGCACCGTTCAGGTTGACTACAACCTGCCCGAACGCTTCGACCTTTCCTACATCGGTCAGGACAACAAGCCCCACCGCCCGATTATGATTCACCGCGCCCCGTTCGGCTCGCTCGAACGCTTTACGGGCGTGCTTATCGAGCACTTTGCGGGCAACTTCCCGACGTGGCTCGCGCCCGAACAGGTGCGCATAATCACGCTCAACGACGATGTCGTGCCGTTCGCCGACGAAGTCTTCAAGAAGCTCAAAAAGGCGGGAGTCCGCGTGTCGATGGACGCTTCCGCCGAAAAGCTGGGCGCGAAAATCCGCAAGGCTGAGACGGAAAAAGTTCCGCACATGTTCGTCATCGGCCGCAAGGAGGCCGAGGCGGGGTTGGTGTCTGTCCGCTCGCGAATCCGCAAGGCGTTCGAGGGCGTCAAGGGCGCGGACGAAGCCGTTGCGCAGATTGCCGAAGACGCAAAGGCGCGCACGCTTCCCGACAACTTCTAAACGCATTTCGCAAATTTCAAAACGCCGTAGCGGTGCTCCGCCTCGGCGTTTTTTGTTGACTCGAATATGGGCGCAGAATAGTGGTATTGCCGATTTATATACATATGGAAAAATACTTATTCTACTGCATTGCGGCGTTCTGCGCCGCGTCTTTTGCGTGCGGCGACGTCGCATACAAATTCGGAACGGGCGCAAGAAAATGGGACTATTCGGGCAAAGGCTCGTCCGAAATGCTCGAAAACTCCATGAAGTTTTCGGCGGACTCCCCCAAGCCCTTCATGCACTCGCGCATATTCGTAAACCCCGGCGAATCCTACGAAATCTCCGCGACGGGTTCGGGCGCGTGCAACCTCGCTCTTACACCCGACAAATCTCCCGCCGACGCCGCGCTGAAATTTGCGCCGTCGTATAGCGACATTTTCAAAAACGGCGAGTTCAAAACCGTCGTCAAAATTCCGCGCGAGTGTCCCGAACGCATACGCGTAGACCTGCACGCGGCGGACAAGTCTTTCGAAATCCGCACGTTTTCCGTGAGGCAGATTGTGCCTGCGGGCGGCTTTGTGCGCGACAGAAACAAACAGAAAGCCGAACGCCCGACTCCCGCAGTAGCCCGCGGAGTGGCGTCGATTTCCGACGTTTCGAAAGCGGCGCGGGTTCACGCAAACATTGTCGAAATTCCGTTTTCGGACGCAAAATCGGCGCATGCCGCCGCAAAAAAGGCGGGCGACGCCGCAAAATCGGGCGTCCGCGCGCTGATGTCGTACTTGCCGAAAGACGGAAAATTCGACGCCTCCGTCTTGAAGGCGGCTCTTGCCTCAAACCCGCCCGCCTACGCGTGGTCGATTGCCGACGCCGACTTGCCGCGCGGCGACTTCGCCCGCAGTCTCGCCGAATTCCGCAAGCTAGCGCCCGACGCGTGGGTTGTGTACAAATGTTCGGCGAAGTCTCTCGGCACGCTCGAGCCGTTCGCGGAGTACCGCGTTGTCTATTCGCCGGAAATTTCGGAGGAGGCGGACATCGAGCGCGCGCGCATTTTCAAAAATGCAGTGCCCGCGCCCATGCTCGCCCGCGCGGGAACGGAGCTCGTCCGCGCCGTCGAAAACCTCAACGTGTCGTGGCTTGCGGACTCTCTCCCGACGGGGAAGTCGGGCGACTTCACCCGCAGGCTGCTTGTCAAAAACGCGTCGAAAGCCGCGCAGCTTGAAAATCTGAAAAAGGCGTATCTCGCCTCTCCGCACGACGGCTGCCTGAACTTCGCGTTTGCGTCCGACACGCACTTCCTTTCCAACAAAAACAACCCCCGCGCGGCGGGCGCGACGGGCGCGGAGCACATGCGCGATATGGCGCAGACCGCAAAGGAGCTTAAACTCGACTTCGTCTGCAACGGCGGCGACCTCGTTCAGGGCATAAAGCCGAAAGAACGCAGCATTGCCGACATGCGCGAAATCGTCGCGGCAATGGAGACGTCGGGGCTGCCCGTGGTTGTTTCAATCGGCAACCACGACGACGGCGTGTTCTACTTCCTCCGCACGAAAACCCCCGACGACTCGCAAATCGTAACCGGCGCGGAATGGCACGACGCGTGCGTTGCCACAGCCCTCAAAAGCGGCGCGGTCGGCGACGAAAATTTCCCCAAGGCAAACTATTTCTACATCGACTTTCCGAAGTCGAAAATCCGCCTGATAAACATCGCCGTGAGCGAAAACCCCATGGAGGTAGGCGCGGACGGAAAAATAAAAATAGACTCGTGCGGGCTTTACGACATCACCCAGCGGCAGCTCGACTGGCTTGCCCGCAAGGCTCTCGACTTCTCCGCAAAGGCGGACGCTCCCGAATGGGGCGTGGTGTTTGTAATGCACACGCGCATTTCGTCGCCGAACACAAAGCTTTTCGACGGCGTCGTAAAGGCGTTCCGCGAGGGCGGGAAATTCAGCGGAGAAACGCGCACAGGCAACTTTCCGTCGAAAATTTCGTGCGACTTTTCGGGGCGCGGAAAAATGGACGTGCTCGCATTCTTCGAGGGGCACGAACACGCCGACGAAATCTTGAAGTCGCCCCACAGCTGCCCGCGCGTGCGCGTTCTCAACGACAAAAACCGCCCCGAATTTCCCGATTCCCCCCCGCGCAATTTCGGCGAGGCCGACGACGCCTCGTGGTCGGTCGTGTCGGTAGACAGAAAGCGCAACGAATTCCGCGTTCTCCGCTTCGGCGCGGGTATGGACTTTTCGGGAAAACTGCTTGAAAATAAGTAGGATTGTTTGAAAATAATTTGCGCATTTCCGCGTCCGAAAGGCGTTGCGGGAATGCGAAATCAAAAAAACGCGGAAGCCGTTCGGACTTCCGCGTCGCGTTTTCGGGAGCGCGTCAGAATCTCCGGACTATTCCGAATATCGCAATCGCCACCAAAACCACGGCGAAGAACGCCTCGGTTTTAGTGAACGCCCGCGCTCCGTTTTCGCGCTTCGCCCAGATATAGAACGGTATTCCGAGCGCGAGGAATATAGCGGAGTCGAGCAGGTAGTTCAGCCCCGCCGCGTAGATTAGCCACACCGCGTAGACCGACCCCGCCGCGCCCGACACCAGCGCGCCCGTCCTGCTTACGCGCGCGTTCGGCGGCGTGTTTTGCAGCCCGTGTCCCTTCGCCAATTTCCAGAGGTATGCCGTGCTTGCCAAATAGGGCGGCAAAACCATTACGCCCGTAATGCTGAGCATTGTGTTCCACGCGTCGTTCGAGAAGTACACAAGCAGCATCGCAAGCTGCATGAGCGCGCTTGTTATCCAAAGCGACACGCTCGGCGAGCCGTTTTTGTTCTCGTGTCCGAATATCTTCGGGAACGTGCCGTCCTTTGCGGCGGCGTAGGGCATTTCGGCGGTAATCATCGTCCACGCCAGCCAGCTTGCGAGCACCGAGATTATAAGCCCGGCGTTCATCACCCAGCTGCCCCATTCGCCGACGATGCTTTCGAGTATTCCCGCCGTCGAGGGATTCGGCACGGCGGCGAGCTGCGCTTGGGTCATGAACCCGAACGGGAGAATCGAGAGCAGGACGAAAATCGCCAGTCCGCAGATGTAGCCCGCAATCGTCGCCCTGCCGACGTCCTTTTGCGACTTCGCCCGACCCGACAGCACAACCGCGCCCTCGATGCCGATGAACGCCCACAATGTGACAAGCATTGTGCCCTTAATCTGCGCGCCGAGACCGCCGAGATTTTTCTCGCCGTGCGAGGTCAGGTTGCCCCAGATGTCGAAGGTGAATTTGTCCCAGTTGAAGACGAAGAACAGCACCACGATGAACAGCGCAATCGGCAGCAGTTTGCACACCGTGGCGATTGTGTTGACCAGCGACGCCTGTTTCACGCCGGAGAGCACGACAAAATTGAAAATCCAAATCAGCAGCGAACCGCCGACTATCGACTCCCAATTATTGCCGCCTGCGAACCACCCCGGAAAAAAGTAGTTCAGCGCGTCCATTGTGATTACTGCGTACCCGACGTTTCCGCAGACTTGGCAGAGCCAGTAGCCCCACGCTATCGTGAAGCCCGCGTATTCGCCGAAGCCGTCCTTGCCGTACATGTAGATGCCGGCGGTGAGGTCGGGGCGCGCGGAGGCGAGCGTGCGGAACGTGTTTGCGATGAAAAACATTCCGATGCCCGTGATAACCCACGCGATAGCCACCGCTCCGACGCCCGCAGTGTCGGCCATGTTTTGCGGCAGGCTGTAAATGCCGCCGCCTATCATGGAGCTTACGACAATCGCCGCAAGTCCCGCCATTCCGAGCCTTTTGGCGGTGTCCTGTCCCGCCGCGCCGTTGTTGGTGTCGGACATTTTAGAGCCTTATTTTACCGAAACGGGGTCGGCGAATTCGAAGTTCAGGAATCCGAGCGCGGTCAGGCAGTAGCCGAATGCCTGCTCGATATTTAGGTAGTTGTGGAAAAACTGGAAGTCGCTGTGCTTTTCGACCCCGCGGATTTCCAGCTCGTGTCTGAGAGATTTGTTGAGCCACATTTCGCAGTGCGATTTCGCGATGTCGTCGTCAATCCAAGTGTCGAAATACTCGACGTATTCCGCCGCCCAGCCTCCGATAAGCTCGCCCTTTGCGTCTTTGCCCCAGCAGATGCCGACGCCCGTGGCAATCGCGCGGTGCTCCGAGCTTCTCGCCCCGTTTGCCGCCATTATTACCTCCAAGACCGCGCCGTGCTTGAAGTGCTTCGCCACCTTGTCCACTGGGTAGATTTTTCCGAACAGCTCCTTCGGCAGAACCGACGTGTAGGGAACCACGTTGAAGTTTTCGATTTTCGCCTGCAAGAGGGCGGAGTCGTAGCAGAACGTTTCGAAGGGCTGCGGGGGAATGCCGTCCGCCGCCTGTCCTACGCCGCCGGTGTGAAACGCCAATGTCGGATATCTTGTACCTAATACCATATTGTTCTCCTTGTTATTTGTCTTTTTATATGTTTTGCGTCGGGCGCAAGCCCGCGCGGATTTCCCGTGACAGTAGAACAATATTGCAGACTATATCGGCGCAATTCCGCGCGGCATTAACCGCCGAAGCCCGCGGGCGCAAAAAAAGCGGAACGCGCAGCCCGCGTTCCGCCCTTGCCGAAATGTTTTGCGCTGCCGCTATTTCGCGGCGGCTTCGCGCTTTTCGCGCTCCTTTATGAGAACCTCCTTGAAGGGGTTTTCCTCCTCCCTGATTTTCGTCTCTCGCTTTTCCTTTTTGATTGTTTCGAGGCGCGACGGGTATTTGTCGGGCGGGAAATATTCAAGACACCACGCCACTTGGCGTTTGATGTTTGCCGTCGTGCAGTCGGCGGCGGAAACGTGCGAGGGCGAGAATCCGCGCCACGACCAGATGTCGCCGCTGTCGGGGAGAATCGCCTGGATTTCGAGCGTCGCGTAGATGTCCGACGCCGCGTTCGTGCCTATCGAAAGGGCGGTATGCTGCTTGTCGGGGTTGTTGTCGTCGTCGAAATCGGCGCGGCCGTGCGTCGCGTTCCAGAGAGGGCGGAAGACTATCTGCGCCTCCTTTGGGTCTGACACTTCGACGAAGCCCTTTTCTTTGAGGTTCTCGGCGACCGCCGCTTTCAGCGCGGCGTCTGTTTCGGCGGCGTTGCCCGTCTGCGCGAACACGTCGTTCGTTCCCGCGGGAGCCGCGACGTAGAAAGTTTCAAGCCCGTCGAAGCTCGCGTTTTCCTTCATTTCCTGCGTAATCGAGCAGCCCGCGAGGAGCGCCGACGCCAAAAGTGCAAAGCAAATTTTTTTCATGGCGTTCAATATGCCGCGTTTTTTTTCCATTTCAATTAAATAAACGGCGTCGCGGGGATAATTTAGTGTTGAAATCGCCCGCCGATAATTCCAGTATGGACTGAATAATTATGGAAGATTTGCAACAACGCGCCGATTCCGTTTGGCTCTCGATAAGGAGCGAGGCGGCGGAAATTTCCGAACGCGAGCCGGTTCTTGCGCCGCTTTTGCGCGCCGCCGTGCTCGACAGGCGCGATTTGTTCGACTCCGTGGCGTGGCGCATTTCGCGCAAGCTCGGCCGCAACGCGGTTTCCTCCGACGACTTCCAAGCGATTTTCGCCGAGGCTTTTGCCGCCGACGAATCGATACGCCGCAACATCGTTTCCGACATTCTCGCAATCCGCTCGCGCGACCCCGCGTGCGCGTCGTACCTCAACCCGATTCTTTATTTCAAGGGCTTCCAGTCCATCACGACCCACCGCGTTTCGCATTACCTCTGGAACAGGGGGCGCAAGGCGCTGGCGTACTACCTGCAAAGCCTTTCGAGCGAAATTTTCGGCGTAGACATTCACCCCGCGGCGCGTTTCGGCGGCGGCATTCTGCTCGACCACGCGACGTCCTTTGTCGCGGGCGAAACGAGCGTCGTCGAGGACAACGTTTCGATTCTCCACGAGGTAACCCTCGGCGGCACGGGCAACGAAACGGGCGACCGCCACCCGAAGGTGATGTCGGGCGTGCTAATCGGCGCGGGCGCAAAGCTCATCGGCAATATCACAATAGGCAGGGGCGCGAAAATCGGCGCGGGAAGCGTAGTTCTCGACGACGTCGCGCCGCATACGACCGTTGCGGGCGTCCCCGCGCGGAGGGTCGGCACGCCGTCCGAGGAAAACCCCGCCTCCGACATGAACCAGCGCGTTTAGCAGCCGGCGTTTTTTTTCTCCGACTCCGCGCTTTCTTAGAATCCTATCCACTTCGGGAAAATCGCGGCGCAAAACGGCTTGCAAGCCCCGCAAAATTTGAAGCGATAAAAAACGCGTTTTGCGGATTTTTTTAGGGCGCGTTTTCGCATTCACCCGCCTATGTTTGCGTGTGCGCAAATGCGTTTTTTTCTCCGATTCGGATAACTTTTGAGTTCGGGGTTTTTGCGGATTTTGCGCGGTTTTGCCCGCGGGCTATTTTGCGACAAGCCCCTGGCTTAGCCCCAGAATGCTTGTGACAATGCCCGCCGCAAACGTGAAAATCAGCAGAAACGCCGTGCCGAGCGCAAGCCCGCCGAGCGCGGAGGTCGCCGTTTTTATCCTGCGTCCGAGCGACGCCGAATGCGCCGACGCAAGCTCTCCGAACGCCGAAACGAGGCTTCCCGTGCGCTCGCCGACCGCGACGACGTCTACGTCTTCGTCGTCGAGAAGCCCGAATTTTTGCAGCGCCGCCGAAATCGGCGCGCCGTCGTTTACTGCCGTTCTGAACTGCCTGAAACGCGCGGCGAGTTCGGCGTTTGAGATTGTCTTTTCGGCGAGCCTGAACGTTTCCGTGGCGTTGACGCCCGACGCGAAGAGCGTTGCCGCAAGCTTCGAGATTCTGCAAATGTCGGCGTCGAACGCGATTTTTCCGATTATCGGCGTTTTCAAAATGTTTGCGTCTATTTTCGCGCGTCCCGCGGGAGTTTTGCCGTAGAATTTCAGGGCGACGACTGCCGCTCCCGCCGCGAAGACAAAGGCGGGCACGCCCACCGTCAGCGCGTTGCCAATAAAGTTCATCATTTTTATGGCGAAGTTTTCGGGCGCGCCCATGTTCGCCATCATCGACTTTATGCGCGGGAGCATGAAAAACAAAAACATCAGCACGACCGCCGACGCCGTCGCGCACAAAAACGCGGGGTAGGCGAGGGCGGACACGATTGTCGCCCGCAGTTTGCCGCGCTCCTCGATGTACTCTATGATGTTGTCGAAAACGAAGCCGAGGTTCGCCGTAGATTCGCCCGCCTCGACGAGGTGCACGACGGACGCGTCGAAAGTTTCGGGGCGTTTTGACATTGCCGCGGCGAGAGTTTTGCCTTCGCTCAATTCCGCGTACAGTTCGCGGGCAAGCCCCTTTACGCGCGGGTCGAGCGAGCGCACGGAGAGCGATTTCAGCGCGTCGCCCACGGGCATTCCGCCGCCACCGCAGAGCTGTTTCAGCTTTTTCACGAGAGCGAGCGCGGACTTCTCTCCGCCCGATTTTTTGGGAGTTTTTTCCGACTTCGTCGCCTGTGTTGCCGTTGCGCGGACGGAAAGCGGCGTCAGCCCCGACGCGGACAGTCCGAGAGCCGCGGTTTTTGCGTCCGCCGCGTCGATTTTCCCCGTGCGGATTTTTCCCGCCGCGTCGCTTGCCCTGTACTTAAATTCGGGCATTGTTTCCCTCCGACTGCGTTGCGTAGCACATGATTTCTTCGAGCGAAGTCGAGCCGCGTTTGACAAGCTCCCAGCCGCATTCGCAGAGCGTGCGCATTCCGCGCGATTTTGCAAGTTCGGCGATGTCGCGGGCGGTCGCGCGCGAGGAAATCATTGCGCGGATTTCGTCGTCGCAAAGGAGAACTTCGAAAATTCCTATCCGCCCGAAATAGCCTATCCCCCTGCATTTGTCGCAGCCTTCGGGGCGTTTGACAAGCTCGGCAAAACGCGATTCGTCTTCGCGCACGCCGAGAGCCGCGAGGCTGTTTGCAAGCACCCCGCGCGGAATGTCGGCGCGGACGGCGCAGCGGCAGAGCCTGCGCACGAGCCTTTGCGCGAGAATCATCTCGACGGACGAGGCAATCAGGAACGGCTCTATTCCCATGTCGACAAGGCGGGTGAGCGCGCCCGCGGCGTCGTTTGTATGGAGCGTGCTCAGCACAAGGTGCCCCGTAAGCGACGCGCGGATTGCGATGTCGGCGGTCTCCCTGTCGCGGATTTCGCCTACCATTATGACGTCGGGGTCTTGGCGCAGAACCGAGCGCAGAACCGACGAGAACGTCAGCCCGATTTCGGGGTGAACCTGCGTCTGGTTGACGCCCTCGACCTCGTATTCCACGGGGTCTTCCACCGTGATTATGCGGATTTCGGGAGCGCGGAGGCGGCGGATAAACGCGGTGAGCGTAGTCGATTTTCCCGAACCCGTGGGGCCTGTCACCAAAATTATTCCGTGCGGCCGCGAGAGGGGGACTGCTATTTTCGCTGCGTCGTCGGGCATGAAGCCCAAGTCCTCTATCGTAACGGGGCGCGACTTTTGCGAGAGCAGTCGCAGGGAGACGCTTTCGCCGAAAATCGTCGGCAGGCTCGAAACGCGTATGTCGATTTCTCCGCCGTCTTTTGTCGCAAAGGTAATGCGGCCGTCCTGCGGGCGGCGTTTTTCCGAAATGTTCAGCCGCGCCATGATTTTTATGCGCGACACCACCGCGTCCTTGAAGCGCGAAACGGTTTCGGGCAGTTTCAGCGGCACGAGGTTTCCGTCGATTCTGAACCTGATTGCGAGCGCGTTTTTCTGCGGCTCGATGTGAATGTCCGTCGCGCGGTCGGACTTTGCGCGGGCGACAAGCTCGTTGACGAATTTTATGACGGCGGCGTTTTCGTCCTCCTGCGCGTCGGCGTCGTCGATGTCGGAGAAGTCGTCGTCGGAGTCGCCGTCGAAGCTTTCCGCGCCTACTCCGAACGCCTCCGATAGCGCGGCGTCGAGCGCGTTTGTCGGCACTATTTTCCATTCGGGCTTTTTGCCCGTGATTGCCGCAATCCACTTCGACGCGTCGGGTGAGGGCGGCCACGAAACCGCGAGAGCGCCGTCGTCGCACGGCATGCAGGCGTACTCCGAGATTATCCTAAGCGGCACGCGCTCGGTGGGATTTTTTGCGGGCGTCGGGGCTTTGCCCTCCCTGATTCCCGAAAACTCCGCGAGCCTGCGGGCTATTTCGCTTTCGGTCAGCCGCCCGCGTTCGAGAATGAACGCCGCGCGCTTCGACGTCTCCGTTTCGCGCAGTTCCGCGATTGCATCGGGCTCGAGCGTGTCGGAGAAAATTTCGAAGATGTCGTTCCCGCTGTTCATCGCGCCTGCTCCGTTGTTTTTCTCGCGCCGAAAACCGACATTTTTTGCGCGTTCGCCGCGCCGTTTTTATTTGCGGGGGCGGCGGCGGGGGAGGCAATGCTTGCGGGCTGCGGCGCGGGGCCAGTCGGGGCGTCGGGGGTTTTGAGGGTTAGGGTGAGCGATTCGAGGTTGCTCGAAACGCTTACGCTGTTTGTTTCGTCGTCGTAGAAATCGACAGTATAGGGGACTTTCTCGGACAGCTCCTGCCGCAGTCCCACCGTGTACGATGTTTTTGCCGCGGTGTCGAAAAGGTCGAATTTCCACTTGCCGTCAACGCAGTAGATTGCCCGCAGTTCGAGCGCGGCGCGTTTTGCGTCCGCGCCCGAACCCGCCGTTTTCTCGCCCGCGCCCGCCGCCGCGCTTTTAGAGCCGAAGGGGTTTTTTGCCAAGAGCTTTTCGACCGCCTCTGCGCGCTTTTGCGGCGCGGTTTCGCCCGCCGCGAATGCGGAGAGCGCGGCCGCTGTCGCGAGTGCCGTTAACGCGATTTTCTTCATCGTACCGCCCTGCGCGATTTTTTCGCCGCGCGTTTTTGTTTTGTTTCGGGCTTTGTTTCCGATTCGCCCGCCGCTTCGGTTTTTTCTTCCGCGTTTGTGTCGGAGGTAATCGATTTCGGCAGCACCGTTTTTTCGAAAGAGCTGAACTTGCGGTTTCCCGCGTCCATGGTTTCGTTTTTCGCGTCGTGGAATTTGCCCGTTTCGAAGTACCGCGCAACCTCTTTCGACGTTTCCTCCGAGCCTATTTTGTTTTTTGCAAGCAGGGAGGCATACGCCTCGCTCTTTACCATTGTCGGGCGGATAAAAATGATAAGCTCGGTGCGCTCCACCTTTTTGGAATTGGGTTCGAAGAAGTGTCCCACGAGCGGGAGGTCGGAGAGCAGGAAGACTTCGCCGTCGGTCTTTGTTGATTTCGTCTGTTGCAGACCCGCAAGAATCACGGTTTCGCCGCTTGCCGCCGACACGAAGCTTTCCGCCTCGCGCTTGCCGATAATCGGCTGGCTTACGTCGTTGATAAGCTGCGTGCGTACGACCGATTCCACGGTCTGTTTTATCTCCATCTGCACGACTCCGTTTTCGCCGATGAGCGGCTTTACTTCGAGGATTATGCCGATGTCCTTCCACTCGACGGTGTTTTTTGTCTGCGGGTAGTTTGTTGTTTCGATGGAGGTTGTCTGCGTGATGAGCGCCTGCGTTTCCGAGACGTTGATTGTCGCCTTTTTGTTGTGCGTTGTGACAATCGACGGCGCGGAGAGGATTTTTATGTTGCTGTTTTGCGACGCCACGCTGAACACGCTGTTGAAGCCGTATTCATCTATTGAAAGCGTGAACGGCGAGGTTTCGGTGCCGTCCATTGCGGCGACCGCCGTCCGCCCGTTCCAGCCCTTTTTGCCCGAATCGTTCGGGAGCGTAGAGTAGCCCAGCCCGAACGACGAAAGCCCCGATGTCTGGTTGTCGGTGAGGGTGACTTCGGTTATGATTACGTCGATTTTTACCTGCGCGAGGACGATGTCGATTTTCTTTATGATAGCGTCGATTTGTTTGAGGTCGGTGGGCGTGCCGTAGACCACTACCGAATTGCTGCGCTCGTCGGCGACAATCGTGATGTAGTCGGAGAACTGCAACGCCGCGCCCGTGGGGTCTGCCGTGAGGTTTGTTGGGAGCTTCGCGGCGTTCGCCGCCTTGTTTTGCGCGTTCGAGATTCTGTTTGCGCGGTTGGCGGCGTTGACCGCGGCGGTCTTTGCGGTCTGCGCGTTTTTTGCGGCGGTTTTCTGCCCCTTTACGACGCTGTTCAAAACGCTTTCGATGTCCTTCGCCTCGCCGTGTCTTATATAGAATACTTCCGACTTCGTAAGCGGCTGCGCGTCTACGTCGAGCTTTTCGATGATGTCGGTTATGTTTTTGAGGTTGCCTTTGGAGGTTGCGATGAGCACTTGGTTTGTGCGCTCGTCGGCCTCTATTGTGGTTTTGTCGAAATACTTTTTGAGGACTTCGCTTTTGAGGGTTGCGAAGCGGCGTTTGAGGTCGTCGGCTGACATGTTTTTGAGCATGACAACGCCGATGTCCTCGTTGATTGTAGTGGGCGTGTCTATTTTCGAAAGCAGGGCTTCCACACGCTGGTGGTTTACGAGGGTGTCGGTAAGCAGGAACGCGTTTTTCTGCGGGAAGAGCGCGATGAAGGGCGCGGCTTCGGGCGACACGCATTTGAGGAGCGTCTGCTGGAATGTTTCGGCGTCGGCGTATTTAAGCTCGTAGAGTTTCGAGAAAATCTCCTGCGTAGGCGCGATATTTTTTGCCGAGCCTGAAATGAGCGCGGGAGCCTGCGTTGCCGAAACTCCCGAATGCGACGCCTTGAAAAACTTTTCGCCGAGGGGCGTTATCGCAACCCCGTTTGCCGTCAGCAGCGACTTGAACGCAACTATCGCCTCCGACCTCGACAGCTTGCCCTCCGTGGAAAAATTTATCTTTACGTTCGGCAGGTTCGGCGCGACGATTGCGATTTTCCCCGTCAACGCCTCCAAAATCTTCACCGTGTTTGCGGGAGTTTCGTCCACGAGGAAAAACGGCCCCTGCGGGGCGTCGTCAAGCTTGGGCGATTGCAGGGCGGAACTTTGTTCGGGTTTCGCCCCGTCGGCGCGTCCGCAGACCGCCGCCGCCGCCGTTGCGACGGCAAACGCCGCCAGTTTTAGTGTCTTAAATTTCATTGCAATGTGGTAAATGTGTATTTTTGCCCCGCGCGGCTATTGCGCGCGAAAGCCCGAAATGTATAGTCTCAGTACTATTAAATGCAACAGCTATCCGAAAGTTTCCGAAAAAAAATAAAAAAATGAGTTGCATTTGGACGCGCCGAACATACAGTGGACTCTATGAAACTTCGTAATACAGTTTTTCTTACTTTGATTGCCGCAGGCGCGGCTCTGCTCTCAGGCTGCAATGTGGCGGACGAAACCACGGCGCACCAGAAAAGCACGGTTTTCGGTCTCTACACCTACGAACCCGCCTGCTTTGCCCCTTCGTCTCCCACGTCGATGACCGTCCGCACGGACGACGCTTGCGGCATGGAACTGCCTTCCGGCGACAGAACCCAGTTCCTCTGGGGTCTCATCTCAATCGAAGACTACTAATATTTCGGGAATTTTCCGCGCGGACGGGCTACCTCCACATGCTCCGCGCGGCATTTGCCTAAACGCTCCGTCGTTCGAACCGCCGCAGGTCGGCTGTCGATATATCGTCGGAGCGTTTTTTTATCCCCCGATTCGACACATGGATTCCGTTTATACAATAGACATCGGCAACACGCGCACGCACTGCGCGCTCGTTTCCGCAAGCGGCGGAAAGTACGAAATACTTTCGTCGGCGGACTACATGAGCGCGGACTTTGCGCGGATTTTCGCCGAAGAACGCCTGCTCGACGCAAGCGGCGCGGACGCCGCGGCATGGTGCTCCGTAGTGCCGAAATACTCGGACGCGCTTTCGGAAGTTCTTGACGGGTGGGGGTCTTTCAGGCTCTCGCACGAAACGTCGCCCATCGAAATAGACCTGCCCAATCCCGCCCAGTTGGGGCAGGACAGAATTGCCGACGCCGTCGGCGCGGGGCTGTTTTTCGATCCGCCGTACATCGTGGTGGACATGGGGACTGCGGTCACGATTGACTTGGTCGATTCGCGCGGGAAATATGCGGGCGGGGCAATCGCCCCCGGAATGCACGCGTTTGCGGAGTATCTCAACGAACGCGCGGCGCAGCTGCCCAAAATAAACCCCGCCGACGCCGACTACGGGGCGAGCATCGGCAGGGACACGGTTTCGGCAATGCACGTCGGCTGCGTGAAGGGCTTTTGCAAGCTTGCCGACGGGATTATCGCAGACATCGAGCGCGACTTCTTCGGCGGCGGGAGCGCGGCGGAGCGCACGGTTTTCACGGGGGGGAGCGTTGGGCTTCTTCCTAAAAAATGGCTTGCAGACAGGAAAATCGAGTCCAATCTTGCAAACTTGGGTTTGGCAAGGTCGTACCTTTTGAACACGGAAAAAATATAGAATATGAAAAAGATTTTGACTGCATTTATATTGGCTTCGCTGGCGTCGGTTTCGTTCGGAAACCCGTCGCCCGAACTTCTCAAAAACAAGGCGGACTTTTCGAAGACCGAACTTTTCGAGTCGAACGCGGTGTTTGCCGACAAGGCGGCGAACGCGGCCCTTCTGCGCGACTACGAGGCGAACCCCGCCGCGTACAAGCCCGACCAGCTTCTGCCCGTCGCGGTCTGCTACCTGAGCTTCGGCGACATTCCGAAGTCGAAGGCGGCGTTCGAGTCTTTTCTGAAAACCTCGCCGAAAAATATCCGCGCCCTCAGGACTCTCGGCACGATAAGCCTGCTGTCGAAAGATTTCGACACCGCGATGCGCTACTACAAAACGGCAATCGCCGCGGGCGACGAGAAGTCGAACGTGTTTCTCGGAAGCGCGTACATCATGGCGAACAAAGCCGACGAAGTTAAGCCGCTTCTGCCCGTCCTCGAAAAGCTTGCCAAGACGAATTTGGAGGCTCTGAACGTGGTGATGTTCTACGCGGGGCGCGACAGAAAGAACTTCGACAGGGAGCTTGTCCAGAAAGTCCTCGCAGGCGTTGACGCCCGAAGCATTCTCGAAAGCGCGACGCCCGACGGAATGTCCACGGTTTTGCGCCTGTATCTGGCAACGCGCGACATGTGGCCGGTGTCCGCTCTCGCGGTGCCCGCCCGCGCGGCGGCTCTCGCCGAGCTTTGGACTGTTGCGCTGCCTGCGTATAAAAAGATTCTCGCCGCCGAGCCCAACAACAGGCTCGCCCTGCGCGGAATGGGCTTGGTTGCCTACCGCACGGGCGACATCATGGGAGCTGCAAACTACATCATGAAGGCGTACAAGGCGGGCGAAAAGGCGGCGGTTTCCGACGGCATAGACCTTTTCCTGCTCTCGCGCAACCGCGCCGTTTGGGAAATGTTCAAGCCGCTTTCGGGCGAAGTGGATCCCGCTCCCGCGGTTCTCGCGGAGCTTGTGCGCTGCTCGGTGGGGCGCGACGACTCCGCCGACGCTTTCTACTACGGCGCGCTCGGCAAAAACTCCGCGCCCCTCTACGCCGACGAAGCGGTTTCAAAGCTTCTCGAAGACGGCGTGAAAAAATACTCCTCCGACAAGCGTTCGGCGGAGGTCGCAAAGAGGCTCGCCGCGGCAAAGCCCGCAAAAAAATAAGATGGTTCGCGAGCGCAAAAAAAAGACGGACTACGGCGCGCTCAACAGCCCGTTCATGCGGATTCCGCGCATGGACGTACGCGCGGCGCGCGTGCTGCTCGACATCGGCGTGCGCGAAATTTACGAGCTTCGCGGGCGCGACCCCGAATCGCTCCTCGCCGACGCCCGCAAAAAACGCCCGACGATTCCCGACGATATTCTGAAATTTTTGAAAATCGCGGTCGATTTCGCCGACGCGCAGGAATAATGCGCTGCGCGGAAAAATCGCAAAATTTGACCAAATATGTACAAAGACGATAAATTGACGATAGGCGGCAGGGAGTTCTCCTCCCGCCTTTTTCTCGGCACGGGAAAGTTCTCGTCGCCGCAGGTAATGAGGGACGCGCTTGCGCAGAGCGGCGCGTCGGTCGCGACGGTCGCGTTGAAGCGCGCAAATCTTGGCGGAGGTTCGGACGCGTCGGCGGACATCGCCGAATGGCTCGAACCCGACAAGTACCTCGTTCTGCCCAATACGTCTGGCGCGGTGAACGCCGACGAGGCAGTGAGAATTGCGCGGCTCGGACGCGCCGCGGGCTTCGGCGATTTCGTGAAGCTCGAAATCCACCCCGACCCGAACTACCTTCTTCCCGACCCCATCGACACCCTCGAAGCCACGAAAATCCTTTCGAAAGACGGCTTCAAGGTGATGGCGTACATCAATGCCGATCCCGTTCTTGCGCTCCGCCTCCAAGACGCGGGCGCGGTCGCCGTCATGCCGCTGGGCGCGCCAATCGGCACAAACAGGGGCGTCGAGACGCGCGGACAGGTCGAAATAATCATAGAGCAGTGCGACGTCCCCGTTGTAGTAGACGCGGGCATCGGGCTTCCGTCGCACGCGGCGGAGGCCATGGAAATGGGGGCGGCAGCCGTCATGATAAACACGGCGGTTGCGGCTGCGTCCGACCCCGTCGCGATGGCGAAGGCATTTGCGGAGGCGGTCGAGGCTGGGCGCACGGCAAAGCTCACGGCGTCGTTCGAACGCGGGGTTTTCGCTTCGGCGACAAGCCCTCTTACGGGATTCTTGGAGTAGACCGCAATGAAGGACACTTTTTTGGAGGAGTTGCGCAGCCGCGACCTGCACGCGCTTTCGGAAATTTCGCGCAAAACTTCCGCGCGTGAGGTCGAGCACATTTTGCGCAAGGGGCATGCCGACACGCTCGAAGAGTTCGCCGCGCTGATTTCGCCCGCCGCCGAAGCCTATTTGGAGCAGATGGCGCAGCTTTCCGCGGCAATCACGCGCAAATATTTCGGGCGCACAATGCGCATGTTCGCGCCGCTTTACGTCAGCAACGAGTGCATAAACAACTGCGTCTACTGCGGCTTTGCGCACAGGCATTCGATAGAACGCCGCACTCTTTCGCTCGAAGAGGTCGAACGCGAGGTCGAGGCTATTTACAGGCTCGGATTCCGCAACATTTTGCTTGTAGCCGCCGAGAACCCCAAGCTTGTTTCGTCGGGCTACATGGCGGACGTCATCGACATCGCGATAAAGCGCATGCCGTCGGTCTCGATTGAAATCGCGCCGTCGCGCGTGGTAGACTACAAAAAGTACGTCGACACGGGTTGCGAGGGGCTTACGGTCTTTCAGGAAACATACGACGAAAAGGTGTACCCCACGCTCCACCCGTCGGGGCCGAAATCGGTGTTCTGGTGGCGTCTCGGCACGCCCGAACGCGGCGCGGAGGCGGGCATGCGCAAGCTCGGCTTGGGCCCCCTTTTGGGCGTCAACGAATGGCGCTTCGAGGTGCTTGCGGTCGCGCTTCACGCAAAGTTTTTAATGCACAAGGCGTGGAGGTCGCAGGTTTCGATAAGCCTGCCGCGCATGCGCCCCGCCGCAAGCGGCTACGTTCCGCTTCCGCAGAACATTCCCACCGACCGCGAGCTTGTCTTGACGACATGCGCCCTCAGGATTTTCCTCAGCCGCCTTGCGATTGTGGTCTCCACGCGCGAAAGCAGAAAACTTCGCGACGGACTCATGGGCTTGGGCGTAACCCAGATGAGCGCGTTCAGCAGCACCAAGCCCGGCGGATACGCCGACCGCGAGGAAAGCGGCGAGCAGTTCCATATCGACGACGGCCGCACGCCCGCGGAGTTCGCCGAAGCCCTGAAAAAACACGGGCTCGACCCCGTCTGGAAAGACTTCGACACGGCGTTTGTGTCGCGCGGCGCGGAGTAGGTTTTCCCGCGCTTCGGCGCGTTTTTTCCAACAACAAAAGCGCTTCATATGAAAAAAATCGCTTCCGTTTTGACATTGATTGCCTGTTGCGCCTGCGCCTACGCAGCTTCGGCGGGTGCGTGGACGGTTTCGGGGAGGGCGTCGGCGACGCCCGACGGCGTACTGCGTCTTGAAAGGGGCGCGTCCGCGCTGCTTCCGCCCGAAAACAACGGCGGTGCGTTTGCCGACTTCGAGCTTTCATGCGAAGTCCGCACGTCGCCGAACACAACGGGCTTTGTGGCGTTCCACACCGATTCCGCGTTCTCGAAAGGCTACAAAATTGCGCTCGACAATTCGGCGGAATCGAAAACGTGGTGGCGCAAGACGGGCAGTCTGCTCGGAGTGCGGAACGTCGTAAAGCGCGTTGGCGCGGACGGCGAATGGCTGAGGCTTTGCGCGAGGGTGTCGGGCAACCTTGTTGAAATTTCGGTAGACGGACAGAAGCTTGTGGAGTACGCCGAGCCTGAAAATCCGTACAGGCTTCCGCAAAACAAAAACGCGCGTCTGGGAGACGGCGCAATCGGCGTGAAATGCGATTCGGGCGGCTTTGTGGAGCTAAGAAATTTCAGGGTGTCGAAGCTCAAAAAATCGGCGGCGCGCGCGCAGTCCGAACCCGAAACGGCGGAGGGCGTCATTGCCCTCCACCAGTCCGACTTCCCCGTGCTCGACTACCACGTCCACCTTAAAGGAGACCTCGACGCCGAAAAGGCGAAAGCACAGTCGCGTAAATACGGCATAAACTACGCAATCGCCGTCAACTGCGGCAAGGACTTCCCGATAGATAGGGATTCGCTCGCGCTCGAATTTTTCGAAAAGAACAAGTCGCAGCCGTACATCGTCGCAATGCAGGCGGAGGGGCGCGAGTGGACAAAACTCATTTCCAAGCCCGTCCGCGCAAAATTCGCCTACGCCTTTACCGACGCCATGACTTTCGAGGATGGAAGCGGAACGCGCGTCCACCTTTGGATTCCCGCCGAAGTGAAAGTGGGCGACAGGCAGGAGTACATGGACATGATTGTGGAAAAAATCTGCGGCGTGCTCGGCGAACCCGCCAACATCTACGCCAACGCGACATACCTGCCCGCCGAGCTCCAGCCCGAATACGCAAAACTTTGGACACCCGCCCGACGCGCAAAAATGCTCGACGCTCTGGTTCGCGGCGGCATGGCGCTGGAAATCAGCGCGCGCTACAAAATTCCCGACGCCGAATTTGTGAAGGCGGCAAAGGCCCGCGGCGTAAAGTTCACATTCGGCAGCAACAACGGCAACTCCGATTTCGGCAAGCTTGAATACTGCCTGAAAACCGCGCGGGAGTGCGGGCTTACCGCCTCCGACATGCTCAACCCCTACGAGTGCCGCCCGCGTTAAATTGTGCCGCGCGGCTGTTGCGGCGCATGTCGGCGGACAGTGCGTGTTCCGCAGGGCGATGCGCGTTTTCCCTTTGCGCGCGGGTTTGTTCTATTTTTGCTTCGCGATTCGGCTTGGCTTTTTGCCTTGCCGATTTTTTTTGCGCTTGTCGGAAGTTTCGCGGCGGCGCGTTATTTGCGCGGCTTGTTTTATCTACGCCCTGTTTTTGCCGGTGCGCAATACGAGCTGCCCGCAGGCGGCGTCTATTTCCGAGCCTTTTTCGCGACGGAGCGTGCACGACACTTTTTCTGCTTTCAGCAGGTTTGCGAACGCCGCGCGTCTGGGCGCGGGCGAGCGTTCCCAGTCGAGCGCGTCAACCCTGTTGTAGGGAATCAGGTTGACGTGCGCGTGGAGGCGTTTTGCGATTTTCGCAAGCTCCCTCGCGGCGTGCTGCGAGTCGTTGACATCTTTTATCAAAATGTATTCAAGGGTAATCATTCTGCCGTTCGCCGCGGCGAACTTTTCGGCGGCGGGCAGGAGCTTTTCGAGCGGGAACTTCCCGTTAATCGGCATGATTTTCGAGCGTATTTCGTTCGTCGAGCCGTGCAGGCTGATTGCCAGTCGGTAGGGGAAGTCGGAGTCGGCAAGGCGTTCGAGAACGTCGGCGATTCCGCTTGTTGAAACGGTTATGCGGCGCGCGCCGAACGCGAATTTGTCGGGCGCGTTGAGCACCGCGAGCGCGGCGAGCAGGTTGTCGGCGTTCATGAGCGGCTCGCCCATTCCCATGACGACCACGTTTTCGAATTCGAATTTGCGCGTCTTTTTGCCGTTGCGGATTTCGTCTGCCGCAAACGGCAGCATTTGCGCCACGATTTCCCCCGCGGTGAGGTTGCGGAAAAATCCGTTAAGTCCCGACGCGCAGAATTTGCAGCCGCACGCGCAGCCAACCTGCGTGCTTACGCAGAGCGTTTTGCGAACCTCGCCGCCGTCGTCGGACGGTGCTTCGAGGAGGACGCATTCGACGAATTTTCCGTCGGACAGCCCGAAGAGGTATTTTTTTGTTTCGTCGGCGGACTCCCTGTTGCCGACGAGTTTCCCCGCGGCGAATTCGAAATTTTCGGCGAGCCAATTTTTGAGCTTTTCGGGCAGCGCGGGGAAGTCGGCGGGCGAGAATATCTTGTGTTTGTAGACTGCGTCGAAAACCTGCGACGCGCGGAATTTCTCGAAGCCCGCGGCGGCGAGCGCGGCGGCGAGTTCGGGTTTTGAAAGCGTGTAGAAGTCGGGTTTCACGCGCGGTTAGAAGCGGTCGTTTTGCGGACGCCAAGTATCGCGGTCGGCGGCTCTGTTGCGTTCGCTGACGCGTTTCATGTAGGTGTCGGCGTCGCGCGTTTCGCCGCTTACGACGGAGCCTATCGGCGTCTGCTTGGCGTCGTTTTCGACGTTTTCGAATGCGTTGCACGCGGCAAGCGTTGCGATTGCCGCCGCCGACAAAAGGAGTTGGGCGATGTTTTTCATTTTTTTGCGTTCGTGTAATATTTGGAATCGATAAAAATCCGTCCCTTGTAAACCCAGCGCGGCGATTTCGACCCGTCCGACTTCCTGATTATCGCGCGTTCGAAGCGCAGGGTTTTGTCGGGGTTGTCGTCCACGCGGATTTCGTGCGTTTCGTCGAGCGTCTTTGCGGGGTCGGGCAGCGACGCCAGAAGCGAGCGCAACTGCGATATGCTCGGAATGTAGCCGCCTTTTTTCTCTTCGGACTTTTTAAAGAAATTCATATTTCCATTCTTTTACCGAACGGCGCGTCTTGCAAGAACAAAGCGTTTGCGCCACGCGTCTACGGCTTGAACGGACTTTTGCGCCCGCCCTTGTTGCTGCGGTGGCGGGCAAGCTCGCGCATGTCCACCGCGATGTCGTCGGTCTCGAATATTTCCGAGCCCAAGAGGTGCTCGAAAATGTCTTCGAGCGTGATTACGCCCGTGAGCGACGCAAATTCGTCCACCACGATTCCCATCTGCTGGTGCTTTTTTATTAGCTGGCGCAGAACCGCGAGAGCCGAGCCGTTTTCGGGAACGAATGTCGTCGGCTGCATGATTTCGGAAATTTTCTTCGCGTGGCAGTCGTTCGCCATGGCGGTCAGAATGTCGCGCCGCCGAACGACGCCCACGATGTTGTCGAGCGTGTCGCGGAAAACGGGGAAGCGCGAGAAATTAGGGTTGGGGTGTTCGGCGAAAAACTCCCCTACGTTTTGGTCGTAGTCCGCAGTTTCTACCACCGTGCGCGGCGTCATGATTTCCGCTATCGTAACGTCGTCGAGCGAGAGCGAATTCGCAATCAGGTCGCGCTCCTGCGGGGTGATTACGCCGTCCTTTTCGCCCTTGTTCGCCAGCATCACGATTTCGTCGTCGCCCGATTCGTCCTTCTGCGCGTTCGATTTGAGTCCCTTCAACACGAACGACGTGAATTTCGCCATCGGCGCCATCGCCACGCGCAGCCACGAGAGCGGGTATATGAGGTAGGGTTGCAGGGGGCGGCGGTAGATTATGCCGATGTTTTTTGGCATGATTTCCGAAAAGAAGAGAATGCCCACCGTGAGCGCGGCGGGGAAGACGTACGCCGTGGCGATTCCCGACCCGAACAGCGCGGCGCACTGCACGCCCGCGAGCGTCGCGCCGAACGTGTTTGCGATTGTGTTTGCCGTGAGAATCGCCGACGTCGTTTCGTCGATGTTGCGCACGCAGCGTTCGAGTATCGCCCCGCGGCGCGGCGACTGCTTTTTGAGGCGTTCGATTTCGATTTCCGTAGTGCTCAGCACAACCGCTTCGAGCGTGGAGCACAGCGCGGAGACGCCGAGCGTCAGGATAATTGTGATTGCAAGGTATGCCATTTACGGGAGCTGTTTATTGCAAAACGTCGGCTCTTTCGCAAACATAAATTTGTCCGCCGCCGAATTTAGAGCGGGCGCGTTCCGCAAACGAAGTCGGCGTATGCGCGCGAAGCCTCGCAGTCGGTCTGTACCCATTCGGGGCATTCGTAGGGGTGGAGCTGGGCGAACCTTTCGCGCAGTCTGGGCAGGGCGTCGGGCGAAGCTTTTATGACGGCGGGGTATTCGGTTTCGCGGCAGAGTTTGCCGTTCCAAACATAGGTCGATTCCACGGGCGAGCCTATTTGCACGCATGCCGCCAGCCCCTCCGAAACAAGCGTTTCGGCGGTGTCGGCGGCGGAGTGTTTTTCGGGGAATGTTGAAAAAATGCAAATTATCCTGTTTTCCATGTAAGGCATTCTACAAAAAATTTTTGACCCGCGAAGACTTATTTTCTACATTTTTACGCGTCGGGTTCGGCGGAGTTCCGCCGCACTCCCGATTTTTTCAAAACATTCAGGAGGATACAAATTATGTTTACACGCAGGGAATTTCTTAAAAATTCCGTTTTGCTCGGAAGCGCGGCGATGCTTCTGCCCGCGCGCTCTTCCGCGCCTAAACCGCGCAAAATAGGCGCGAACGAAAAGCTGAACGCGCGGTCGTAGGCTGCGGCGGACGCGGCTTCGAGACCGTCATGGCCGCAGGCGCGCTCCCCTCCGTCCGCGAGCTGAAATACAACCCCGCCACGATGTCTTTCGACTCTTGTCCAGAGGCGGAGAGGCTTGTCTCGTCGCTCTACGACTACAATCCGTCGTTCCTTCCGTAGTCGGCGTGGGATTCGAAAAAACGCGCGGGCAAATGCGTCCGCACGTTTTTTGTTTTGCGTTTTCCTATTTGAATTTCGGCAGGAACGGCGCAAGTATTTCGGCGCATTCGGCGCGTTTCAAACCGCCGAGCTGCACAGTAAGCGCAAGCGTTATTTCTCCGCGCCCCGCTGCCGCGCAAATGTCGGATGCAAGCTTGTACGCCTTGAACGCAGTCGCCGCGTCGGACTTTTCCGCAACGTAGTAGAGGTCGCCGAGCAACGCCGCCGAAACGTCCCTGTCGCGCAGACAACCCGAAAGGAATTTCAACGCCTCCGCGGGGCGTCCGAGGTCGGCGGTGTTCCGCGCTATCTTCCCGCAGAGCGCGGCATAGCCCGCTGTTTTCTCCGCGCCCGCCGCGCGTACGCGGTCGGCGGCGAGGGCGTTCAACGCCTCCGCGAAGTCGGCGTTCGAGCCTGCGAGCATGGACGAAATTTTTGCGAGCCTTGCGGCGGGCAGTATTTCCGCGCCGTAAGTTCCAGCTTCGTCGCCGCCGTCGAAAACCGAGAGGCAGTCGAGATTCGAAACGTCGATTGCCGCCACGAGCTTTGCGGCGTCGTTTGGCTTGCCCGCGTCGAACGCAGTTTTTGCGCACGCCGCGTAGGCGCGGTTTCGGCTTGAAATGTCGGATATTTTTGCGGCGTTTGCCTGCGCCTCGGCGAAGTTGCCCCGCGCCGAGATTCCCTGCGAGAGCCTTGCGAAGAACGCGTCCCTTTCCGCGGAGTTTGCGAGGCGTTCAGCCAACGCCGCCGCCGCCGCGCTGTTTTTGCCGCGCCCAACGACGTCCGCGATTTCCGCGAACGCTGCGGCGAATGTTTCGGGGTCGGAAATTTTCTTTGCCGTCTCTATCGCGCGCGCGTCGTCGCCGAAGTTTGCGAACGCGGCGGCTATGCCTCCGAGAGCCTTTTCGCGCAGGTTTTTCGCGCTGATTTTTTCTATGTTGTTTTGCGCGGAAGCGAGGATTTTTACGAATTCCTGTCTAACGGTGCTGCCGGCGAACGCGGCGGATTTCGCCTTTTCGCGCAGGTTGTCGATAGTCCTTACGTCGTAGGCGACAAGCGAGGCGTCGGTGCTCGCCGCTTTGAGGAACGCCGCGGCGTCGGCAATTTTGCGCGTCTGCGGCGAGGCCGCCGGCGCGGCGGCTTTCGGCTTTGCCGCCTGTTGCGCGGGCTGCTTCGCCGCGTTGAGCCTGCCGCGCAGTTCGGGAGATTTTATGTTTGAAACTATCGCCGCGCGGATTTTCGAAGCCTTGTCCGCATGGATTTTCGGGGACGCCGCCACGGCTTCGGCGAGTTCCGCAAGGGCGTCGTCGCGCCGCGCCGCGTCGGCATTCGACATCGCGATAGCCCACGCCAGTTCCGCGTCGGCGAGCGCGGGATTTTCGAAAGTTTTAAGTAGCGGGATAATCCGCCCCGAAAGCTCCGAGTATTTGCACGGGCCCACGAGCGTGGACTCGTCGGTCATCACTTTGAGCGCGATTGCCGATTCGGGGTATTTTTCCACAACGCGCTCCACTTCGGAACGGGCGTTTTCGCAGAGTTCGAGCGCGGTTTTGTAGTCGGCGGCGGCGAACGCCTTTTCGGCTTTCGCCACTTTGCGGGCGGCGTTGACATATTCGCGCCCCGCGTTTTTGTCGGGGGAGTCTGCGCAAGCGGCGACAAACACCGCAAGCGACGCCCCGACTGTTATGATTAGTTTTCGCATGGGGCAGATTCTGCCACCGCCGCCGCGCAAGTAAAGATTTTTTCCGAACCGCCGCCGATTTTTACGCAAAAAAAGCCCGACTTTTGTCGGGCTTTGAAACCACTTAAATTTTGTGTTGTTTATTTTCTGCGGCGGTAGACTGCGAGTCCCAATGCGATTGCTCCGAAAATCGCCGCCCATTCCGCGGGTTCGGGAATGTTGAGTCCGAGCTGGTACGCCGTGCCGCCGTTGTAGAGGATTTCCTCCAATGCGGGTTTGCCCGTGTTGCGGGTCAGGCTTTGGGGAGGTTGTTGCGGAAATATTTCCGCTGTTTTTTTACGAGAGCGAATGTGTTTTTTACGATTGCCTCCCTCAGGGCATCGGTATTTTTTTCGCCCGCGCCTATCCACTCTATCGTTTCGCGGTATCCGATTGCCGAGCTTGCGGAGGCGTTTTTCAAAATTCCGCGTTCGAGCAGCCCGCGCGTTTCCTCCACAAGCCCGGAGGCTATCATTTCGCCGGTGCGCGTTTTGATTCGCGCGAGCATTGTGTCGTTGTCGGCGTCGAGAATTTCGACGTCGCGCTCAAAGTCTCCGAGCGGGCATGGCAGCTTTTTGAACTCCTCCAAGAGCGTCCGCGCCGATTTGCCCGACGCCAAACAGCGTTCGAGCGCGTTTTTTGTGCGCCGCGGGTTTTTCAAATCAACGCATTCGCCCGCGAGAGGGTCTATTTTAAGAAGCTCCGCTGCGAGCGCGTCCGCGCCGCCCTCCGCCTCTATTTTCGCCGAGAGCGTCCTGATGTCGTCGGGAATCGGAAGATTGTCCACAACCGCCGCGAACCACGCTTTCAGGTAGAAGCCGCTTCCGCCCGCCACGACGATTTCCGCACCGCGCGAGACGGCGTCGGCAAGCGCGGCTTTTGCAAGCTCGACATATTGCGCGACGTCGAATTTTTCGGAAGGCTCGGCGACGTCTATCAAATGGTGCGGAATTTCCGCAAGCTCCGCCTTTGTCGGCTTTGCCGAGCCGATGTCCATGCCCCTGTAAATTTGCACGCTGTCGCACGAAATTATTTCCGCGCCGTGTTTGCGCGCGTACTCCAACGCCGCCCGCGTCTTGCCCGAGCACGTCGGGCCCGTTATTATTTTGACCCTCATTTTCGGAGCAGCTTGCAAAGTTGGCAGTATTTGTCGGGGGTTTTGCATGCCGACGCCTTGCAGTGCTCGCGCCCGTAGTAGATGAATTGCAGGTGGAGGTCGTGCCACTTCTCTTTTGGGAAGATTTTTTTGAGGTCGCGCTCGGTGTGCTCTACGCTTTTGCCGTCGGTCAGCCCCCAGCGCGTCGCGAGCCTGTGAATGTGCGTGTCCACGGGGAACGCGGGCACGCCGAACGCCTGCGACATCAGCACCGACGCCGTTTTGTGTCCGACTCCGGGGAGCGACTCCAACTCTTCGAACGTATTGGGCACGCGCCCGCCGAATTTTTCGCAGAGAATTTCCGACATCTTTTTGATGTTTTTAGCCTTTGTCGGCGCGAGTCCGCACGGTTTTATAATTTCGCGGATTTCGTCTTCGGAGAGCGACGCCATTTTTTGCGGGGAATCCGCCCTCGCGAAAAGCGCGGGGGTGGTTTCGTTCACGCGTTTGTCGGTGCACTGCGCCGACAGCATAACGGCGACAAGAAACGTGAAGTTGTCGCCGTGGTTTAGCGGAATCGTCGGACGCGGGTAGAGCGCGTCCAGACGTTCCGCGATAATTTTTGCCTTTTGCGCTTTCGTCATTTAGTCGTCGTCGCCGACAATGGAGAATGCGAATTCGTAGGTTTTGCCCGCCTTTATGCGCTTGTCGTGTTCGGGCATTGAGCCCCACGAGTCCACGCCGCCGACGCCGTAGTTCGCAGCCGCCACGTTTACGACTTTCAGGTCGCGCGCGGGCAGCTGGTCGGGGTGCCAAGCCTGTTCGATGTCCTGCGGCAGGCAGGGGTAGGTTGAAAGCTCGAAGTTTTTACCGTCGAGTGCCGCGATTTTGAGCGTCGGAACTCCGCTTCCCGAAAGCTCCGCCGAGCGCACCGCCGTGACCGTCGAGCTTTCCTGCGGGTCTACGTATTTGAAGAACGATTTTTCGATGGGTTCGGCGAATTCTCCCAGCCACACGCCCCTGTTTCTGTCGCAGTAGTTTTCGATTGGTCCGAGCCCGTACCATTTGCGCTTGCCGAATTTTCCGTTGACGGCAAACTGCATGCCAACGCGCAGCAGGTCGGGCTGTTTTTCGGCGACTTTCACCGCGCCGCGGATTTCGATTTGTCCGTTGGGCGAAATTTTGTACGAAATTTCCGCCGTCGAGCCGCCCGCGGGCAGTTCGTAGCGGGCGTCGATTACCGCCGCGCCGCCGTCTATGCGCGCCGCAAAATGCGCAAGCTTTGCGCGTTCGGCGGCGGTGCGCCAGAGCGAGAATCTCTTGTTGAACCACGCGCCCCTGTCGTTGTTTGTGAGCGGACGCCAGAAATTCAGGCGCATTTGGTCTTCGACAAGCATTTTGCCCTCGAAAACGTAGTCGCAGAGCCAGCCCGTCTTTTTGTCGAACTTGACGGAGAAGTTGTCGCCGTCGATTGATATTGCGTTTTCTCCGTTGTCGAGCCGCACGAACTTGCCTACGGGGAGCTTTTCGGGCTCGAATTTTCCGCCGAGGTCGAACTGTTCCCACGCGGTTTCGTCGCCTTCCTTGAAGCCGAGAACGTCGTCGTTTGCGGTGTACGAGACTCTGAGCGCGTATTCGCCCGCTTCTTCTAAGTCGTCGGGGTCAAGCTCAATCACGGCTTTCGACGAGCGTTGCGGGCGCGTTTCGGGAATGTCGAAGCTTCCGCGGTCGACCCTCTTGCCGTTGCGCGTGAGTGCCCACTTTCCCTTTGCATACGAGAGGTCTTTGAAGAAGTTGTCGTTGAAGATTTCGATTTCCGCGCTCTTGCCGTCGAACTTCGCGAGCTTTGTGAGTATGTTCTGTTGAAGTTTTTTAACCTCCGCGAGCTGCGGGCTGGGCGTGTTGTCGGGCAGGGCGAGACCGTTGCAGTTGAACGAGTAGTCGGTGGGTCTGTCGCCGAAGTCGCCGCCGTATGCGAAGAACGTTTTGTCCGACGCCGTTTGGGTGAAGTCGGCAAAATTGATGTCGCAGACCGCCCTGCCTTTGCCGAAGAAGTCGGCGCTTAGAACGGAGTCGACAACGCGCAGGCGTTCGACAGCGCCGTCGAAGAGCGAGTGGTCCTGCTTTTCCTTGGGGGCAATCATGAGCGGCTGGCGGTCGAAAGTTTCGAACTTGCCGATTTCCCTCGACGCAACTTTTATGTTGTTTATATATACCGCCATTTCGCCGTTGCCGGCTGTCGCCGCGATTTCGACGGGCAGCTTGATTTCCGCACCGCGCTTGGTTTCGAGCACGTCCCAAGCCTTGCCGTTCCACACCGCGAACGAAACCACTTTGCGGCTTTCTACGAATTTAAGCGAGAACGCCGCGGGCTGTTCAACTATCGTTTCCGTCGGGAAACGCTGCGCGGGAACGCGCTTCGAAACGCGCTTGTCTTCGTACGCCACGCGCGGCTCGAAGCCCTTTTCGGAGAGTTTTACCGCGACCGTGAACGCCTCCGCGCCGTTCGCGAAAAGTCCGGGGGTTGCCACCGCCGACGCCCTGTACATGGGGCGGTTGAACATTGGGTTGTCGAACACGGCGATTGAGCGCGCGGGGTTTGCGGCGTCGGAGACCGAAATTACGGGCAGCGATTTGCGGGTAATACCCTGGTCTTTCCAGTCCCAAATGAAGCCGCCCTGGAAGCGGGGTTCTTTTCGGAGCAGGTCCCAATAGCGGTGGAGCGAGCCGCCGCTGTTGCCCATTGCGTGCGCGTATTCGCACAAAATAACGGGGTGCTGTTTCGAAGGCTCGATGTTGTCTTCCGAGCGCAGGAATTTTTCCGTGTTCTCGGGAGTGCTGTACATCTTTGCGAAGAGGTCCACGTATTCGAGTTTTCCGTCGCGGTCGAAGTTTATCGGGCGCGAGTTGTCGCGCTGGCGAACCCACTTGGCTGCGTTTTCAAAGCTTGCGCCGCTGCGCGATTCGTTGCCGAGCGACCAGAACACAATCGACGCATGGTTTTTGTCGCGCTCGACCATGTTCATGACGCGGTCGAGAATCGCCGCTCCCCAGCCGAGGGCGGGGTTGTTGAGCGGATTGTAGCGTATGTCGTTAAAATTCTTCGGGTTTAGCCGCGCAAGCTTGTCGAGCTGGTGCGCCTCGTTGTTTGCCTCGTCCATGACGTACATGCCGAGTTCGTCGCAGATGTCGTAGAATTCGGGCGCGTTGGGGTAGTGGCATGTGCGGACGGAGTTGATGTTGAATTTCTTCATCGTCTCGATGTCTTTGCGCATGACCTCCGGCGTGATTGCCTGCGCGGTGTCGGGCGAGTGTTCGTGGCGGTTTGCTCCCTTGAACAGCACGGGCTGTCCGTTCACGAGTATCTGCCCGCCCTTGCGCTCGACTCTCTTGAAGCCGACTTTGAACGCCGTGTAGCTTTTTTTGTCGAAGCCGTAGTCGGTCTCGATAAGCAGCGTGTAGAGCGTGGGGGTTTCCGCGCTCCACGCCGAAACGTCGCGCACGTTCGGGAACTTCCATTTGCAGACCGCCGACCCGCCCGCGCCGAGCGAAACTTCCGATTCCGCCGTCGAAATCGTTTTGCCTTTGGGCGAGAGCAGCTTGCCCGAAATCTTCATCGACTGCGCCGTTTTCGCCGAGTTTTTCACGAGAATTTCGGAAGTCAGCGTGCCGTCGCGGTAGTCGTCGGTAAGCCCCGCGCGGTTGAAGACGTCGGCAATGCGCATTTGCGGGCGCGTGAAAAGCGACACGTTGCGGAATATGCCCGAAAGCCGCCAGAAGTCCTGGTCTTCGAGGTACGAGCCGTCGGAGTACTGGTAGACTTCGAGCGCGACGCTGTTGCGCCCCGCCTTGACGAAATCTGTGATGTCGAACGTCGCGGGCGTGCGGCTGTCCTGCGAATAGCCTACCTTTTTGCCGTTGACCCAAATGTAGAACGCGCTGCTTACGCCGTCGAATTTAATGTAGACGCGCTGCGCCGCCCATTCGACGGGCACTTCGAAGAAACGCTTGTACGAGCCCACGGGGTTGCGCGCGTCTTCGGGGTAGTTCGAGTAGGCCTTGTCGGGCGTGTCCATGACGCGCGGAGGGTTCATCTTGAACGGGTAAATCACGTTCGTGTAGAGCGGCGAGCCGAAGCCGTGCATCTGCCAGTTTGCGGGCACGGGAATGTCGGCCCAGTTCGAGACGTCGTAGCCGTCCTCGAAAAAGTCGAGCGGGCGGTCTTTGGGGTTGCCGACATAGTGGAACTTCCACGTTCCGTTGAGCGAAATTTCCGAATCGGGAGCGCGTTTTTTGAGCGCGTCCGATTCGTCGGAATAGAACGACATCGTAGCCGACGCCGGCTCTTTGTTTATACGGAAGACGGCTTCGTTCTGCCAGTCATCGCGGACTTCCTTTGCGACCGACACGGCGTGCGCGGCTAAAACCGCGCACATTGTTCTGAATAATATCCCTTTCATAATTGCCCGAATAATGCCCTATGGAATCGGTCAATTCAAGCTTTAAAAGGCTTCCGCCAATTCTGCGATGAGCGCCAACATGAAAAACGCGGCAACAGGAGCGATGAACGTTGCGTGAGTATTGGAAAAATCGGCAAGGTTTTATGCCCGCAAAAAAATTGAAAAAATAAATTGACTTGAACGAAAAATCGGGCAAATTAAAAAGCTTTATAAAACACGCCGAAATAGCTCAGTTGGTAGAGCAACGCTTTCGTAAAGCGTGGGTCGTCGGTTCAAGTCCGACTTTCGGCTCTGTTTTAAGACCAAGTCCGCCTTTTTACAGGGTGTTTCTGGCGTTTTTAGCGTTTGAGCCTTTTGGCTCGTTTTCCAAGCCTGCAAGTTTTAGTTTGCGGGCTTTTTTATTGCAACAAGTCCGCGTTGCCCTCGGCGATTCGCTTGAAATTTTTGCCGACATTTCCGCTTTCCGCAAGAGTCTGCCAAAAATCCCCCGCCATCTCGCGCGATTCCGCAGTCGGCGGAATTGACGGCAGCGGGGCGTTGCGCAGTGTGCCGTCGCTTAGCGGCGCGTAATACATCGGCAACATGTCGTAGGCGGGCGCGAGTTTAAACGGCAGGTCGCGCCCGACGTAAAAGCTGATGTTTCCGAAGTGCATATCCGTATTGCCGATTGCAAGCCCGAAATTGTAGAGCCGCTCGACGGTTTCGATGTCGCCTTTTGCGAAGTATTCCGCCGCGTTGCGCATTGCTTCCGCCCACGGGCCGCCGCCCGCGCCGATAAACGCGGCGTCGATTCCCGCAAGAGAGCTTGTTCCGCGCCTTCCGTACCGTCCGGCTCTGTCGATTCGCGAATATTCCAAAAACACGCGTTTTTTTGCCGTCAGCAGTTCGGCGTCGGCGGCAGGGAATCCGTATTTTTTCAGGATTTTCAGGGCGGTGTACTCGGCTGTCAGCAAGTCGGCCCAGCGTCGGTTAATGTCGTTGTCGGTTTTTCCCGAAAATTTCACGATTGCGTTTCGGAAGCTTCCGTCTTCGCCTTTTACCGTAGCGCAAAATTTCGGCTGTTCGCCCGCAGCGGACGAGCGCGGAACGCCGTTCGAAACCGCTTGTTCCGCAAGTTCGGGATAGCGTTCTTTTCGGCTCGATTCGTCGATGAAAGGCTTTCCGCCCGCCAAAAAAGCCGATTTTGCAGCTTCGCCTACAATTAAAGAACCCGCCAAGTCGCTCCCGAATCGGACGGCGTATTCCAGAATGTCGGAATCGCTCCAAGAGTTTAGCTCTTTCGAAATTCCGAAGCTTTTGTTCAGGTTGTAGACTATGTTTCTGCCGATAAAGCCCTGCGGGCGGTGTTCGTGCAAAAACCACGGCAAAGAGGGGAACAGTTTGCTTTTAAATTCTTTGCCGAAAAGCGCGGGGTAAGCGCCGTCGAGGTAGTAGCCTGCGTTGGTCGAGGCAAGCTTGCCGACGGTTTCGACGTTTGCCGACTCGTCTACGCGGTACAGATTCCAGCTCGCGCCCAATTCGCCGACTGGGCGGGGGAGGGCGTACGTCCGTCCGACCGAATTCCCCATGGCGACGCAGCCGATTTTGCCGAGAAGCTTTATTGCCGTGGGTTTTGAAACGCCGAATGCATTGGCAATGTCGGCGGAGGAAACCGTTCCGTTTGCAAGAATCGTATTTTTTAAAGCCTGTTCGCTTGGTGGTTTCATTTACGCTTTTATATATCGAATATTTATGTGTATAAATAAAATGAAAAAATAAAGTCAATTAAATTTTACGCTTTTGTTTACGCTTTTGCGGCAGTTTTTGTTTTTCTTGCCGAATTTTTCTTGACGCTGTGGACGGGGAAGCTTATTGATTCAATTTATTAACTTAATCGTTTAACCAATATAATGGGAGTGCAAATGAAATTAGGGCTTATTTTGGGGGCGGTTTCGCTTTTTGCCGCATCGCTTTTCGGCGTGGAAGACTGTGCGAAATTTGTGGACGTTAAAATCGGCACGGCGGGCACGGGGCACACTTACCCCGGGGTTGTCGCGCCGTTCGGCATGGTTCAGCCAAGCCCCGAAACGGGCTATTCCACATGGCGCTATTGTTCGGGCTACCACAATGACGACAAGCGCATTCTCTCTTTCGGTCAGACCCACCTTTCGGGCACGGGCTGCCCCGACAGCGGCGATGCGGCGTTCATTCCATTCACGGGCAACTCCGTCAAAACGGACTATTCGAGCGCGTTCAAAAAGGAGAACGAAATTGCGGAGGTCGGCAAATATTCCATTGTTTTGGACGACGCGAAAGCGAAAGTCGAAATCACTGCAAGCGACAGGGTTGCCCTCTACCGCATAAAGTTTTTCGCCGACGGCGGCGGGCTGTTCTTCGACTTCCAGACTGGCATGGTCGGCAGGCTGCCCAACCGCGTTCTCGAAAGCGACGTCAGGCTTGTGGACGACTATACTATCGCGGGCACGCAGAAAGTCCGCTCGTTCACGCGCCGCGACATCAGCTTTGTCGTCAAGTTCGACAAGCCCGTGAAAAAGCTTATAGAAATCGACCGCCCCAAGAACCACAAAGCCCCGCGCTGGGCTTTGGACTTCGGCTTGACGGCTGGCGAAACGCTCTCGGTGAAATGCGCGGTTTCGACGGTCTCGACCGACGGCGCGCTCGCGAACCTGAACACCCTGCCGAATTGGGACTTCGACGCCGTCGCCGCCAAGACCCGCGCCGACTGGAACGCTCTGCTTTCGAAGTTCGACGTTTCCGCAACGCCCGAACTTTCCGCGGAAAACAAGTACGTGAAGTCGGTAAAACTCAACGGCAAGCCCTATAATAAAAAGACGCTCCCGCACGCCGACATACTCGCGGGCGGCAAGCTCGAATTCTACATGGGCGCGAAATAAACCGCGCCCCCGCGAAAACTTCGATACATTAAAAAAACAAACGTCGGCGAGGAATTCCCCCTCGCCGACGTTTTGTTTGTGTGCGCTTAAACCGGAAATGCTGTCCGCATTCGGCGTATGCGCAATCGCTTTTCGTAAACAGGCAATAATCGCTTTCCGTTGCGCGTCGTTTGCCATGATTTTACGCTCCGCCGTTTGCGTGTTTTTTTTTTTCTACGCGTTGCGCACGTTTGGCGGGCGTAAAAAAAGCGCGGCACGGAGGGTGTCGCGCTTTGTGTGTTTTGACGTTCCCTATTTGAAAACTACGCCTTCGGCGTTTTTCGTTTTCAGGTTTGCGGACGCCGCGTCTTTTGCGTCTTTGCCGCAGATTTTAAAGTTGCTTATCGAGACGTTCTTTACGGGGCATTCCGCTTCCTTGCTGCGGATATACGACGGCGCGTCGCGTCTGCCGAGCACGTTCACATTCTCGAAGCCGATGTTTTCAATCTGCGATTTTTTGCCGTAGGCGTCTATGCAAATCATGTTGGGAACGTAGTTGTCGTTGGGGTCGGGGACATACTGTTCGTCCCTGTTTTCCTTTTTCTGCAAAATCTGTCTTGCGCACCATGCGTCGCATTCGACGTTGATGTTTTCGAACTTCACGTTCCTCACCGCCGATCCCGATTTATTCGAAATGTGCATTGCCTGTCCCGACGTGCGGATAATGTCGACGTTCTTGAACACGATGTCTTCGAACGATTTTCCCTCTATTTCCTTAGCCCATGCCCAGATTGCGAGGGTCAAGCCCCAGTCGTTCCACATTGCGCAGTTTTCCACGCGGATATTTTTCGCGAGCACGTCGGCGCGGATAATGAAGCTGTCGTCGAACGCGCGGATAAACGAGTCTTTAAACGAGACGTTTTCCGAATTCCAGACGTCGATGCCGTCGGAGTTGTACCTCCAAAGCCCTATCATTTTAATGTTGGAAATATCGACGTTCGAGCTGTTCCTTACGTTGACGCACCACGAGTTCGGGTCGCGCAGAATGATGCCCTCGACCGACACGTTTTTGCATTTTCTGAAATGCAGGCAGCCGAATCCGCCGCGCGCCCACTTGTCGGCGCGTTCGATTTTCGAGCCGTCGAGAATGCCGCGTCCGGTTATCTTGATGTTTTCGGCGTCGTCGGCGACGAAGCTGCCGTAGACGACCGCGCCCGCTTCGATGTGCACTCTGTCGTTGCTTTTGAGAAGCAGCGTGCCGATGTCGTGCCTGCCCGCTTTGAAGTAGTAGTAGTTGGGGTCGCGGTTTCGGGGGATTTCGTTGCGGTAGGTTGAGCAGTAGCTGCACTGCGGGGCGCAAAGCTCCGTCTTTTTCAGCGCGGAGTAGTCCTGCATGGGGCTGGGAAAAAGGTGGATTGCGTTGTGGTAGCCGTTGATTTCCACGACCGCGGGTTTAACCTTGTCCATCTTGAACGTGATTTTGTTCTTGCTGAACTTCGGCTTGATGCCCAGCGACAGCGGGCGCACGACCACGCTTCGGCAGTCGATGTTTTTTGTCGTGATTTCGACGGTCGCGCCGTCCTTGTCCATGTCCCAGTATGCGAAGCCCGCCTTTTCGGTCTGTTCAATCGGGCGTTGGTATCCCGGCCAGACTTGGTTTATGGGATATTTTGAAACGTTGCATTCGTAGACGTCGACGTTTTTGCCGTCGATTTTGAGAGCGCAGTTTTCGAATTTGTTTTCCCCCTGCGGCGCGGGATAGAGTTTCACGCCCGCGACGGCGGTCAGCTGTATTGCCGTGAGAAGCACGGCGGCATATAGTAGTTTGGACATTTTTTTGTGCGTTATGATTGTGGATATTGTTGCGGCGCGAAACGCCGCTTTCGTAAAGCTACTTTCTTTTAAAATTTTAGAATATTGTCAATATTTTTGGATTTTCGGGAGGAATATGTTTTCCGCCCCGCATTCGGGGGCGTGGATAGGCTGTGATATAATTTTTCCGCAAAGGGTATATTTTTTCCTGTTGTGGGAGGGCGCGGTTTTTGCTATTATCGCGTTATGATGAAGAGAATATTTATGTCGGCGTTTGCCGCGGCCGCCGCCCTGTCGGCGTTCGCCGCATACGAGAAAGTGGAGGAAATCGAGCCGTCTCTGCCCCTGCCCAATAACGCATGGAAGGAAATCGGCACAATCAAACACAAGTCGGCGGCGGAAATTGCCGACTCGCGCCTGTCCGTCGGCTTCGAATGTCTCGACCGCGACATGTTCGAGCCTGAAAAAGTCTACGACAAGCTTGCGGCAATCGGCATAAAGTGGGCGCGCTGCCAGACGGGTTGGAGCAAGACCGAAAAGCAAAAAGGCGTCTACGACTTCGCGTGGCTCGACTCCGTTGTGGACAACCTCATAAAGCGCGGTATCAAGCCGTGGTTCAACGTCGGCTTCGGCAACCCGATTTATATGGGCGAAATGAAAAATCCCACGGGGGTCGGCTACGTTCCGCTCTATTTCGGCGACGAGTGCTTGCAGGCGTGGAAAAACTATATCGACGCGCTTTCAAAGCATTTCAAGGGGCGCGTGCAGTATTTCGAAATCTGGAACGAGCCTGACATAAACCACTTCTGGCAGCCGAAGAAAGCCGACGCGGGCGGGTATGCAAAACTTGTGGAAACTACGGGCTCGATAATAAGAAAAAATATTCCTGATGCTAAAATCGGCGCGGTTGTTTCGGGCACGTTCGTAGAATATGCTTCCGAATATTTCAGGATAGGGGGAGGGAAATACATCGACTTTTTTTCAATACACCCGTATTGCATAATTCCCGAGGAACGCCACAATATCGATACGCGGGCGCTGTTGAGGCTCTTCAAACAGCACAATCCCGACCGCAAAATTTCGCTGTGGCAGGGCGAGTCGGGCTTCGGGTCGTCGTATCCCGAGGGGCACTACATGCGTCCCGCGACAGCGGGCGGCGAGTACATGCAGGCGAAGTGGACGCTCCGCCGCTTCACGCTCGACCTCTCGTCGGGCTACGGTTTAAGCTCCATTTACCAGTGCGTCGATTTGAAGGCGGGCTATCAGATGGCGACGGGAGGCAAGCCTCTTTTTGCAAAATACGGACTCTTCGAAAATATTACGTACCGCCCGAAAAAATCGGTCGAAATACTGAAAAACTACACGCCGATTTTCGACTGCGACACAAAGCCGTACGCGCTCTCCGCGTATATTTACACCCGAAAAGCGGTGCCTGAGGGCGCGGGGGTTTCGCGCCTTGTCGATTCGGCGAAGCGCATTGAGACGTTCGAGCGCAAGGGGTATCCGCTCTATGCGTTTTGGCTTGCCGAGGACATGCAGCTCCAGATGAAGCCGATTCCGCGCGCGTCGCTGCACTATGTGGCGGAATTGCCTCTGAAAAATCCCGTCTTGATAGATCCCGTTTCGGGGCGCGTGTTCGCCTACGTCTCGCCCAGCGCAAGAAAATACGGCGACCCTGTCAGGAACTATGTGTTGACCGGCGTGCCGCTTGCAGACTATCCGCTGGTGATAACAGACTACGCGGCGGTGGAGGATTTGGTTGTGCCGAAATCCGAGTAGCAAAATCATATCGATACGGAAAAATTATAACATTTGACTTCCCCGCGCGGGAAGTCTTATTCTTTGCGCCGATGAAACCGAACCGCGAACCCGCTTGGAAAATCGCCAACGAAAACAGACTGCAAATATTTCCGAAGGGCAGCCGCCAGACCTACCTGACGCGCCCGACGAAAATCCTCCCGCGCGAGGCTTTGGAGTCGGCGGGTGTGTTCGTGCCGCCGCGCCGCTGCGCCGATGTGCTTTCGAAGTTCGGAATCGCAGCCGCCGCCCGCGCTTCGTACAGCAAGTACTACTACATTTCGCGCGGCGCAAAGACCGCCTTCAACACGGTCTGCTTTTTCCTTTCGGCGTCCGATTACAGGGCGAAGTTCGACGGCGCGGCCTTCCGCGTGTCGGCGGGCGACGTTCTACTCATACCGGCAAAAACTCCGTGCGACACTTCGGCGTCGCGCGCCGAGACGCTTTGGTTCGAAATGCCCGACACTCCGTTTTGGCGCGGGGTTTTCGGACGTTCGCCCGTGTGCAAAAAGGCGGCAAATTTGGAGCGCATGCTGCTGCTTGCCGACATGTATTCGGAGGAGCTGTACGGGGAGCGTCCGAACGTCTCGCGGCTGGTTTTGCTGGGCGGGCTGATTGCGGGGCTTTTGCGCTCGGAGTTCGGAGGCGCGGGGAGCGGCGGCGCGATGGCGCGGCTTGTCGAAAAAATAGATTCCGACATTTCGGCTAACTGGACTCTCGAAAAGGCGTGCGCGTTTGCGCGCATGGGCAAGTTCAAGCTCAACAGTGCATTCGTGGAAAGGTTCGGCGGCACGTTTTCAAAATACCTGCTTTCCCGGCGAATGGAGAGGGCGGCGGCGTTGCTCGAAAGCCGCGCGACGCTCGGCGAAATCGCCCGCGAAGTCGGATTTTCCTGCGGGCACGCGCTCTCCTATGCCTTCAAAAAATACTACGGATTCCCGCCGAGCGAGTGCGTTTAACGCTTGCCCGCATTCCGAAAACGCGACTGCCGCCGCGTTTAGGCTGTCGGGCTGTCCAGTTCAAAGCGGAGGCAAAAGCGCGGGAAGGTGGGACGCGTTGCGCGGTTTTTGAAAAGCGCAATGTCTGTTTCATTGCTTGGCGCTTTAATGCCTTGACAATGGCGGTTTAAAAAAATATCAACATTTTTTATATATATTCCATATTGTAAACTTGCTTAATGTATGAGAAAAACGGCATCTAAAATTTTCGCAGCCGCCGCATGCGTCTGCGCTTTTCAAACGCTCGCCGCCGCGACGGCTTCCGACGCGGCGTCCCCAATGAAATCCCCCGGCGAGACGGCGACTCGCTCGTCCGCGAAAGTCTCTGCGGAACTGCCCGACCACCCGCTTGCGCCCGCCGAGTTCCGCCGTCCCGACGGCTATCAGCCGCGCCTTTACGAACTCAATCTGCGCCAGATTTCCGAGAAGTACGGGGCGAAGACAATCGAGCGCGGCCGCGCGGAATACGCCAGAGTTTCGGCGGTCAACGAAAGCGGAAAATGGAAGGCGGACGGAAAGTCGATAGACGCGCACAAGTGCCCCGAATGGTTTGTGGACGCAAAGCTCGGCATTTTCATCGACTGGGGTTTGTGGTCGATTGCATCGTGGGCGCCCAAGCGCGAAAACGGCGCGATGTATCCCGACTGGTACGAACTGCGCATGTACTCCGATTTCACCCCCGATTCGCACTTCTACGGATACAGAAGCTACCACGTCAAAAACTGGGGCGCGGACTTCGAGCGCGACCATTTCATTCCGCTTTTCAAAGCCGAGAAATTCGACGCGAAAGAGCTTATGGAAGTCTTCGCAAAAGCGGGCGCAAAGTACATTGTGCCGTTCAACAAGCACCATTCGGGCTTCTGCCTTTGGGACTGCTCGTACACGCTGCGCGACACCGTCGACATGGGCCCGCGCCGCGACATCGTGCGCGAAATCGTCGACGCCTGCGCCGCGCAAAAACTCAAATTCGGCTTCTACATGAGTCTCACCGAATGGGACTACCCCGTCGTCGGCAAAGACGGCAAAATGCGCAACTTTTCATGGGGCAAGACCCTCGACTACTCGCCCGATATGGAGTACAAGTCTTCGGGTAAAATCGCGGTTGAAGACTATGTGAGGGAATACCTCGTGCCGCAGTCGGTGGAATTCATCGACAAGTATTCGCCCGACATTCTTTGGTTCGACGGCGAGTGGGGCGTGCCCGCAACCGAACTCGGCGGCTATGACATCGCCGCGTATTTCTACAACGTCAACGAGGGCAAAAAGCAGGTCGCCGTCAACGACAGATACGGCGAGGGCACTCCGGGGGAAGTCGCGCACAAGGGCGGCAAAAGGCTCAAAAAGCTTCTCCGCGCAATCCGCGGCGACTTCTATACCGACGAATTCGGAGACACCGCCGACAGCATCGACCCCGCAAAATACCACCCGTGGGAGGCGTGCAGGGGCATAAGCCAGTCGTACGGCAACAACTGGCAGGACAACGAATCGAACGTGCTGACTTCCGCGGAATTCATTTCGATGTTCGCCGACACCGTGGCGCGCGGCGGCAATCTGCTGCTGCTCGTAAACCTCGACGGGCAGGGCGCGATTCCCGAAATCCAGAAAAAACGCCTGCTCGACATAGGCAAGTGGCTCTCGAAATACGGTCGGGCGATTTATTCTACGCGAATCATAGAGCCGTTTGCGACCGAGGAAATCGCCTACACTCGCTCGAAAGACGGTAGGACGGCGTACGCAATCGTCAAAAAGCCGAAGTCCGAAATGAAGCTTGCAATCGCGCCCAAAAAAGGCTCGGAAATCGTCGAAATCGCCACGGGCGAAAAAATCGGCTGGACGGAATCGGACGGCGGAGCGGTAATAAAACTGCCCGAAAATCTGGCGGAATCGGAACTGCCGTTTGCGCTTGAAATCGCGCTAAAATAGTCGGCGTCAATCCGCGGTTCGACGGCGGAAATCTTGTCCCGCCGCGAATCGCGGAAGGCGGACGCGCACGGAATCGCGTTCGCTCCGATTTGCTTAGTTAAATTCCGCGCCGACGGCGCATGTCCGCCGCGTTCGCTCGCGCGGAGCTTTCTCTCCGCGACTTGGCGCAAAAAAAACGCAGCCGTTAAGCAGCGGTTTTTTGCGGAATGCCCGTTTATTTTTCGGGCATGTCGAGCGCGATGTGCAGGTCTTTGAGCTGCTTTTCCGACACCTGCGAGGGCGACTGCGCCATCAGGTCCTGACCCTTTTGCGTCTTGGGGAACGCGATGATGTCGCGGATACTCGGACGGTTTGTGAGGATTGTCACAAGCCTGTCGAAGCCCAGCGCGATGCCGCCGTGCGGGGGCGCGCCGAATTTGAACGCTTTGAGCATGTAGCCGAAGCGCGATTCCACGATGTCGGCGGGGATTTTCAGAACGTCCTTGAACACTTTTTCCTGAACGTCGGGCTGGTGGATTCTTATCGAGCCGCCGCCGAGTTCCGTGCCGTTGAGCACGATGTCGTAGTGCTGCCCGCGCACGCGGAGCGGGTCGGTGTCGAGGTACTTGACGTCTTCGGGCACGGGCGACGTGAACGGGTGGTGCGCCGAAACGTATCTGCCCTGTTCTTCGTCCCAAAGCATGAGCGGGAATTCGATAACCCAGAGGAAGTTGAACTGCTTGGGGTCGATTTTGATTTTTCCGCGGGCTTGCAGAAGCTTGCCGCAGTCGAGGCGGACGCGTCCGAGAATGGAGCACGCCTGTTCCCACTTCGACGCCGCGAAGAACACGATGTCGCCGTCCTGAATGTCGAGCTTTTCTTTGAGCGCCTTCTGTTCGTCTTCCGAGAGGAATTTGAGAATGGGGCTTTTCCACGCGCCGTTTTCGGCCTTGATGAACGCAAGACCCTTTGCGCCGAGCGTCTTTGCCACGTCTTCGAGTCCCTTCAATTCGCCCTGCGTGATGTCGGAAAGACCCTTTGCGTTAATCGCCTTGATTACGCCGCCGTCCTTGACGACGTTTGCGAACACCTTGAACTGGCTGTCCTTGAAAACGTCGGTGAGGTCTTGCAGTTCGATTCCGAAGCGCGTGTCGGGCTTGTCCACGCCGTAGCGGTTCATGGCGTCGCTGTACTGCATGCGGGGGAAGGGCGTGGGAATGTCCATTCCGAGGGTGTCCTTCCAGATTTTTTTGAGCATGTTTTCGATAAGCGCGTACATGTCTTCGCGGTCGACGAAGCTAAGCTCGATATCGACCTGCGTAAATTCGGGCTGGCGGTCTGCGCGGAGGTCTTCGTCGCGGAAGCATTTAGCCATTTGGTAGTAGCGTTCGATGCCCGATACCATCAGCATCTGCTTGTACTGCTGGGGCGACTGGTTGAGCGCGTAGAACATGCCGGGATTTGTGCGGCTGGGCACGAGGAATTCGCGCGCGCCTTCGGGCGTGCTCTTGAAAAGAATGGGGGTTTCGACTTCGATGAAATCCTGCGAGTTGAGGTAGTCGCGGATAGCCTGTGCCGCCTTGTGGCGCATGCGCAGAAGGTTGAGGTTGCGCGGTCTGCGGAGGTCGAGATAGCGGTATTGGAGGCGGAGGTCTTCGTTGACCCTGTCGGCGTGTTCGTCGTCGAGGGGGAAGGGGAGCACGTCGCAGATGTTGTGTATTACCATGTCGGACGCGACGACTTCGATTTCGCCCGTTTTGAGGTTCGGGTTTTTAGTGCCGTCCTCCCTGAGTTCGACTTTGCCGAAAATCTGGATTACGCTTTCGTCTTTGAGTTTCTGCGCCTTTTCGTAGACGTTCGCCGCTTCGGGGTGGAAGACGACTTGCGTTATGCCGTCGCGGTCGCGAAGGTCGATGAATAGAATGCCGCCGTGGTCGCGGACCGATTGCACCCAGCCGATGAGGGACACTTCTTTGCCCTTGTCGGCGGCGGTGAGTTCGTTGCAGGTATTTGTGCGTTTCATAGTAAAAAAATAAGTCTTCAAATGTCTGTTTTTTAGCCTTTTAGTCAAGGTTTTTTTTGCCGTTCGGGCGATTTTTTGAAGCTCCGTTTTTGTCTTGACCGCAGGCTTCGCCGTGTTATGGTATTGCGTATGAAGTTATTATCCGCAATAGTTGCATTGCCACTGCTGGTTTGCGGAGTCGCTCTTTGCGCCGCCGATTTCGATTCGAAAACAATCGGAAAATATCCGAAATGGTCCGAAAAAAAGGCGCAATGGCGGGAGCAGTCTCAGTCGATAAAGACGGTAGATTTCGTCGGCAAGACCGAAAAAATCGTGGTGTCGGCGGGGAAGTCGGGCGCGGAATTCAGGGACGAACGCGAAGGTTTTTACAACGCGCATCCCACTGCTCTAAAACTCGAAGACGGCGGCATTTTGTGCGTCTGGAACGTCGGACACGGCGGCAATGCAGGTCCGGTTGCCCGAAGCGACGACGGCGGAAAGACTTGGACGCGCATCGACAAAATCATGCCGGACTGCTACCGCGTCATGCGCAACTGTCCGAGCATCTATTCCGTGCGCGATCTAAACGGCAAACGCTTCATACAGATTCTCTCGGGGAAGACGCGCCACTTGAAGGGCAAGTTCGCGCCCTCGGAAGAGTTTTACAAGGGATATATGCCGCGCGTATACAGCGAGGACAACGGAAAAACTTGGCGCAAACTGCCGCCGCTTTCGCCGAGCAATCCCGACGAGCTGTTTGCCTGCCTTATGGCGTTTACTTCGATGGTCGAGCTCAAGGACGGTTCGACGATGGCGTTTTTCCACAAGGGCGACGCGAAGAACGCCGACAGGGAATTGCGCGTGTTCACGTCGATTACAAAAGACGGCGGCTTTACTTGGTCCAATCCCGTAAAGCTTGTCGCGCCCGAGGATATCGGCGGGCTTTGGGCGTGCGAGCCCTACGCTTTCCGTTCGCCCGACGGCTCCGAAATCTGCTGCATTATGCGCGAAAACACGCGCCAAAACGGCAACAGTTTGGTGTCGTTCAGCCGCGACGAGGGCAAAACTTGGAGCAAGCCAATCGACACTCCGTGGGCGCTTTCGGGCGACAGGCATCATGGCGTTGTTTTGCCAGACGGCCGCCTTTTCATAGCCTTCCGCGACAAAGTTCCGTGCGACCAAAAGGGCTTGCGGCTCGGCGCGTGGATAGGCTCTTACGACGACATTAAAAACGGGCGCGCGGGGCAATACCGCATACTGCTTTCCAAGAGCGAAAGCTTTTCCGAAACGGCAATCCGTTGCGACGGCTACTACCCGTCGGTTTTGCTGCTCGACGACGGCACGGTTGCCGTTCTGACCTACGAGAGCGTCGAGCGCGGCAAAGGCTGCTCGATTGTCTGCCACCGTTTCAAAATATCCGATATAGAGGCTGCGGTAAAATAGCGGTATGAGCGCGCAAATCGGGCGCGAAAAATCGTCCGCGCGGTTTTTGCGCAGGGGAGAGGGAGATTGTTTTTTGCGCGGAATCTGGGCGGCGGTGTGGTTTCTATTCCGCCTTTTAGGCGTTCTTTCCTTCGCGCTTTAGGTTGAAGAATGTTCTTATCATCAGCATGCACTCGTCCTGCAAAACTCCCGATTGCACGGTCAGCCTGTGGTTTAGGGTTGGCACTTCGTGGATTTTCAGCGCACCGCCCAAAAAGCCCATTTTCTGGTCTCCGACGGCGTAGACCACGCGCGAGAGCCTCGACATAACGCACGCGCCCGAGCACATCGGGCACGGCTCTTTTGTGGCATAGAGCGTCGCGCCGTTTAGCCGCCAATCGCCGATTTTTGCAGCTGCCTGGTTTATCGCGAGAATTTCGGCGTGCGCGGTCGGGTCCTGCGACTGCTCAACCGAATTGTGCGCCTGCGCCACGACCTCTCCGCAATACTCGACCACCGCGCCGACCGGCACTTCGCCGAGCTTCCACGCCTTCAATGCCTGATTGTACGCAAGCTTCATGAAAAACTCGTCGTCGCGGTTCAGGTACGACGGAAACATAGGCTGGAAGGGGCATGGGGGGGCGGATTTTTCTGGATACTCTCTGTTTTCGGAAGCCATCGGTCTTATTTTATTGTTGACTATCACGCAAAGAGAAACAGAAATATTCTTTTTTTACAGAAAAAAATAAATTAAATAATGTCAGACTGCGTAGAAGTAGAAGGTAAAGTAGTTGCGGTTCTCCCCGGAACGATGTTCAGGGTGGAAATCTCAAACGGACATCAGGTGCTCGCCCACATATCGGGCAAGCTCCGCAAAAATTTCATCAAACTGACTGTCGGCGACAGGGTCAAAATGGAAATGACTCCGCAGGACTTGGAAAAGGCCCGCATCGTTTACAGGCTCAAAAACGCCGACGCTCCGCGTTCAGTTCCGCGCCGCAGCTTCGGCCCGCGCCGCTAAAACGGCGTTCCGCTTTTCATGAAAGCGGGGGCATTTGCGGTTTTGACGCTCGCATTCGCCGCGTTGGCGGCGGCGTCGCTCTGTTCGGGGTCGGGTGGGCTTTCGTGCGCCGACGTCCTATCTGCGCTGTTTTTGCAGTCTTCCGACGAAACCGCAAATCTCGTAGTGTGGCAAATAAGGCTTCCGCGCCTTGCGGCGGCGGTGCTTTCGGGCGCAAGCCTTGCGCTCGCGGGGGCGGGCATGCAGAGCCTTTTCAGAAATCCGCTCGCCGACCCCTCCATTACGGGCGTGTCGTCGGGCGCGGCGTTGGGGGCGGTCTTGGCGGTTTCGTTTTTCCCGTCGGCGTTCGGCGTCGAAATCGGCGCGTTGGCTGTGGGGCTTGCGGCGGCCGTCGCGGTCTGCGCTGTCGGACATTCAGGCTCGAAAATGTCGGCGGTCTCGACCCTCTTGGCGGGCATTGCGGTAAACGCGTTTTGCGGCGCGCTCGTCGGATTTTTCATGTACTCCGTTCGCGACGCGGGCATGAGGGGCTTCGTGTTCTGGTCGCTCGGCTCGCTCGAACGCTGCGGCTGGGAGGAGCTTGGGGTGTCGTTCGCCCTCTGCGTTCCCGCGTGGATTGCAATGCTGTGCGCGGCGCGTCCGCTAAACGTAATGCTGCTCGGCGAGGAAAACGCGTTCGACTGCGGCGTTGACGTCTCCCGCGCCCGCTTTGCGGTAATCGCCGCCGCCGCCGTGATGACTGCCGCGAGCGTTTCCATTTGCGGAATAATCGGCTTTGTGGGTCTTGTAGTTCCGCACGTTTTGCGAATGGTTGTAGGCACCGACAACCGCTTTCTCATGCCGCTTTCGGCGTTGGGTGGCGCAACGCTGCTCGTGCTCGCCGACGTCGTTTCCCGCGCGTTTTCGCAGACCGACCCCGTTCCAATCGGCGTAATCACCGCCCTTATGGGCGCGCCGTTTTTCGCCGCGCTTTTGAGGTCGAAAGGAGTTTCGAATGCTCGCTATTGAAAACGTGTCTTTTGCGTACGGACGCGGGCGCAGGGTGCTCGACGGCGTGTCGCTGCGCGTGGGCGCGGGCGAGTTTGCGGCGGTGCTCGGCGCGAACGGCGCGGGGAAAAGCTCGCTGCTGAAAATCGCAAGCGGATATGCGCAGCCCGACGTCGGGCGCGTAATGCTCGGCGGCGCGGACATCGCTGGGCTGTCGGCGCGGGAGCTTGCTCGAATGCGGGCGGTGCTCGAACAGGAGTGCCCGCTGACTTTCGAATACACGGTTGGGGAGGTCGTGGCTCTCGGCGGATACTCGCGCGGCGGGCTGTCGGGGCTTTCGGCGGACGTATCCGAATCGCTCGAATCGGTGGGGCTTGCGGGTTTCGAAAAACGGAAATATTCGGAGCTTTCGGGCGGCGAAAAACGGCGCGTGCAGCTCGCCCGCGCGCTGTGCCAACTGGGCGAAAATCCCAAACTGTTGCTGCTCGACGAGCCTTCGGCGGGGCTTGACCCCGCGCACGCGCACGCGGCGATGTCGGCGGCGCGGGAAGTCGCGGAGCGCGGGGCGGCGGTCGTGGCGGTTCTCCACGACCCGAACCTTGCGGCGGCGTATGCCGACAAAATCGCGCTTCTTAAAGACGGCAAAATTTCGTCGTTCGGCTCGGCGGAGTCCGCCATGCGGGCGGAGCTTCTGGGCGAAGTCTACGGCGCGGACTGCGAAATAGTTTCCGACGGCATTCGGAACGTCGCGTATTTTCCGCCGAAAAAATGATTGCCGATTCCGCGCGATTGTCCGATATAAAGGGCATGTTCAGGGAAAAAGACATTCGCGATTTGACTCTAAACCCGTTCACGCAAATAGGCAGACAGTGGATGCTTGTCAGCGCGGGCGACAAAAACGGCTTCAATACCATGACCGCAAGCTGGGGCGGACTCGGCTTCATGTGGAACAAGCCGGCGGCGTTCGTGTTCGTGCGTCCGTCGCGCTACACCTACGAATTTATCGAAAGGAACGACATGCTCACGCTCTCGTTCTTCGACGAAAAATACCGCGACGCGCTGAAAATCTGCGGCTCGAAATCTGGCAGAGATTGCGACAAAATAGCGGAGGCGAAATTGACGCCGCATTTTACGGAGCTTGGAAACCCGACTTTCGAAGAGGCGGGCGAAGTGTTTGAGTGCCGCAAAATGTACGCGCAAATGCTGACGGAGGATTCGTTTATAGACAAGTCGGCGGTGAAAACATGGTATCCCGACCACTCCTATCACAAGATGTACGTACTGGAAATCCTCCACACTTACGGGGCGTTATAGCACCAGTCTAAGGGCGTTTCACGCACGACCCAGACCGCTTACATACGCCGAGTATGCTACGCGCCCTGTGCCGTGCGCAAAGCCGCCCTTATACTGGCACTTTGA
>OGFM01000273.1_pt1 | contig 45930 bp, 41 predicted proteins | sample 1570871 | NCBI WGS metagenome assembly OGFM01 (sample SAMEA2581957, study PRJEB24529) | metagenome | biome: Human gut stool | place: China | collected 2011
CCGCCGAGCCGTTCCGCCGCGTCAGCGCAAGCCCGATTCTTCCGAGGTTGAACGCCGACGGATTTTGCGCAAGCCACTTTGCCCGCCGCTTTTGCGCATCGGAGAGCTTGAAGTCGGGGAAGTCGCGCCGCCACTGGGGATATTTCAGCGGCTCCCTGTCCACGGGCAGAAACACGGTTTTGCCTTTGACTTTGAACGGCACTCCCCCGAAATCTTCGCCGCCGCGCGGTTCGGGCGCGCTGTGCCACGCCCAGTGCGCGAGCGTGTTGAACGGAACGAACGTCTGCATGCCCGTGATGTCGAAGTTGTACGCAAATTCGCCGTTGCCGACCTGCGCGGGCGACTTCGGGTTTGTTTTGGCGGTCTCCACGTTGTGCCGTTCGACCACCGCCCGCCTGTCGATTTTGCCCGCCGCCGCCGTCGCCGCGAGAACGACTGCCGCCGCCGCAAAAATCCGCTTAATAAATTTATCCATTCGCCGATTTTATAAAAATTACACGTCCCCGTTCAAGAACATTATTCTATAAAAAATGCACGTCTCCGTTCATGAACATTAAATTTCGCATTGCAATTTGCTTGAAATTTTTTGCGGTTGGGTTCTTTATAAAAATATTCCGAACAAACTACAAACACAGCGTAAAAAATATGAAAAAATCAATACTTGCAATTCTGTCCATCGCGGCTCTCTCGGCCGCGGCGAATGCCGAAAAGTCCGACAGGGGAGACCTCTCGGGCGTAAACGCCGCCGACATCAGGGCTCAGAAGCCCGCCGTCGTTGCGCCCGCCCCCGAAGCAACGGCTCCTGCGGTTGTCGTAGCCGACAAGCCCGCGTGCGGCAAGTCGTGCCCCGCCGCGCAAAAGGCGGCTTTCAAGAGCTATCTTACGCAGTTCGGCAAAAGCTGGGCGGCAATCGGCGGCGGAGTCAATATCTATAAAATCGACGGTCGCCAGAAGCTCGGCGCAAACGGCGCGCTCGAACTGAGCATCAACGCCCTCAGCTTCGACGACGACAAATACGGCTTGAACGTCCTCGTTCCGCTTTCGTTCGACTATATCAGCGTGGACAGCGAAAGCGATGTGTACCGCTTCGCATTCCCTCTCAACCTCCGCCCCTATTACAGATTCGACGTTTGCGAAGACGTTGTAATTACGCCTTTCGGCGATTTCGCGGCGGGCGGTTCGTACGCGTATGTCAGCAGCTACGGCGCGGCCAAGAACTTGGCGTTCCTGTGGTCGCTCGGCGCGGGCGTTGAAATTTCGTTCTGCAAAGTTTTCTCGTTCACGCCCAAGTACACTTGGCTTAACGAAGAGGACGCGGGTTCTTCATACCGCCAGATTGCCTCCGCCGAATTTGCGTGGAAGTTTGCCGACAACATGGTCGCCGTCGCAGAATACGGCTACTCCTTCTTCCGCGAAGCTTCCGCCCGCGACCATGCGGTTGTTGTAAAGCTCCGCTACGAGTTCTAATCGCGCAGTCAGGCGCAAAAAAAAAGCCGCGTAAAAGCGGCTTTTTTTTGTGCCCGTTGCGGAGGGAAAAACCGCCGTTGGCGGAGGAGGGAGTAGCGTGAAACAGCTACTGCGGCGGAGGGCGACGTAGCGTCGCGGCGAAAAACTGCCGCCGCGCAGGAAATTTCCGCCGTTGCGTTGCGCGGTGTGCGTTTTGCTTTATTTTGCGGCGGCGTCCTGCGCCATGAGGTAGAGCAGGTCGGAAAGCCTGTTGACGTAGCGCAGGGGGAAGTCTCTCGCAAGACCGTCGGCTTCGGCGAGTTTCACGATTTCGCGCTCGGCGTTTCTGCACCGCGCCCGCGCCATGTCGAGCGACGCCTGCAAGCTGTTTTCGCCCGAATGCGTCCAGCCCATGAACGTGTTGCCGCCGCCCTCGTAGGCGTCGATTTGCGCTTCGAGCTCGGCGAGGTCGGAGTCGCCGAGAGTCTTGATGTTTTTTTCGGCGAGTTTGGGGAAGTCCTCCCTTGCCGTCGCAAGCTCCGTCATCAGGAACACGAGTTTTTCCTGAATGCGCAGGAGCTTTTTTGCTGTCTCTTCGGGCGCGAACGACCGCGCCAAGCCGATTGTAGCCGAGCAGTCGTCGAGCGCGCCGTATGCGCAGACGTTCGGAGACGCCTTCGAAACTTCGCGCATGAACACGAGTTTCGTTTTGCCGCCGTCGCCGTTTTTTGTCGAGATTTTCATTTTACATTTTTTCGAGAGGTTCTATGCCCAGAAGTCGCAGCCCCGCTTCGAGGATTCCGAGAGTTCGCGAACAGAGCACGAGGCGTTTTGCCATCGTGGGCTTGTCGTCCACAATAACCTTGTTCGCGTTGTAGAACGCCGAGAATACGCCCGCAAGTTCGTAGAGGTAAATGCAGAGGTAGTGCGGGCGCAGTTCGGAGAGCGTTTGCTCGAACACCGCGGGCAGCGCCAGCATTTTGCGGGCGAGGGCGATTTCCTGCTCGGTTTCGAGCGGGGAGGCGTCCTTTTCGAAATCGGCGTCGGGCGACACTCCCACCTTGCGGAAAATGGAGTGCATTCGCGCCACTGCGTAGAGCAGGTAGGGAGCTGTGTTGCCCTCAAACGCCAGAAGTTTGTCCCACGAGAAAACGTAGTCGCTTGTTCTGTTTTGCACGAGGTCGGCGTAGCGGAGCGCGGCGACCCCAACGGTTTCGGCGATTTTGTCGGCTTCGGCTTCGTCGATGTCGGGATTTTTCTCCTTCACAATCGACTTTGCCCTCGCGACCGATTCGTCCAAAAGCGCGCGCAGGCGGATAGGCTCGCCGCTCTTTGTTTTGATTGCCTTGCCGTCGCTTCCCAAAATCGTGCCGAACCAGACGTGGCGCAGGTCGGGCAGTTTGTATCCCTTTGCGCCGAACCATTTCTTGGCGGTGAGGAAGAGCTGCTGGAAGTGGTCCTGCTGTCTGCCGTCGGTAACGTAGACAACTTCCTCCGCGCCGAAGTGCTCCACTCTGTAAAGAAGCGTCGCCAAGTCTGTCGACGCGTAGTTCGACGCGCCGTCGCTTTTGCGGATAATGAAAGGCTGGGTTTTGAATCTGTCGTGGCCGCGCAGGAACACGACGAGCGCGCCCTGGTCTTCCTCGGCGATTCCAGTTTCGGTCAGCTCTTTGTAGATTCTGCCGACCTTGTCGCGGTAGAAGGATTCTCCGAGGGTGATGTCGATTGTAAGCCCCATGCGCTTGTACATTCTGTCGAACGCCACGACGCTCACCTTGTTGATTTCGTTCCAAAGGGCGACGTTTTCGGGGTCTCCGTTTTGAAGCTTCACAAGCTCTTCCCTCGCGGCGTCGGCGGCTTCCTTCGACTCCTTCACGAGCGCGCTGCCAAGCTTGTACATATGTTCAAGCTCTTCGAGCGAGTTTTCGTTCGAGGCGTCGAGCTTGTAGTTGTTTGTCTTGATTCCGTAGATGAGAATGCCGAAGTTTGTGCCCCAGTCGCCGACGTGGTTGTCGGTAATTATATCCGCGCCGCAGAATTTCAGCAGGCGTTTGACGGCTTCGCCTATGACCATGGGGCGGAGGTGTCCTACGTGCATTTGTTTTGCGGTGTTCGGCGAGGGGTAGTCTATGACCATTTTCTTGCCGTCGAAAAACTTGCTTGCCGCAGATTTAAGTTCGGCTTCGCCCCTGTATTTTGTGAGCCACGCGCCGAGGAATTTGGGCGTGAGCGCGAAGTTTACGAACCCCGGCCCCGCAATCGAGACTGCGATGTACGATTCGTCGAAGTCGGGCGACGATTTCAGCATTTCGACGAGCTTTTCCGCCGCCGCCCTCGGATTCTGTTTGCGCGACTTTGCGTAGGGCAAGACGCCGTTTGCCTGAAAGTCCCCGAATTTGGGGTCTGCGGGGCGAACCTGCGGCTGGAAATCCGCCTCAAAACCCGCCTTTTCGGCGGAGTCTTTCAGCAGTGCTTCTATTGCTTTTGACGGGTGGAACCAAATATTCATATCTAAAAAATAAACGCCGCTTCATTCTCGAAACGGCGCGGGGAGTTGCTATTTCCTAATTCCCAAAAACGCCTTGATACGCGCCGACCAGTTCGCCTTTTCCGCCTCCGTAGGCGCGGGGGCGGCGGATTCGTCCCACCACTGGGGGACTTCGGTGTCCAAGCCCGCGGCGTTGCGGATTGTAAAGACGAGTCTGTTGATTATGCTCTTGTGGTCTTCGTTTACCTTGTCTTTGAAAATTACGTCGAGTTGGTGGATATAGTTTTCCGCCTGCCTCATGATTGCGGGCACGCTTGTAACCGCGTAGACCGACGGCTCCGCCTTTCTGAACGCTTCGGTCGTGAGTTTTGCCATGATTCTTTTTGCGAGCATTTTCGAGGCTTCGTTCGGCGTGTCGAATATGAAAGTAAAGCAGATGTAGTCTATGTTCTCGACATTTTGGGGTATTGCCACTTTGCAGAGCCCGTCGAGTTCGCTCTCGCCCGATTCGCCGATTTTGCAGAAATCGAAAAATGCGAGGAACTTTTCCTGTTGAAGAATTTCCAAAAGTTTGCTGTCTTTATTTTCCATGGTATTTTTATGCTGAAACTTTTATTGATAAAATAGAAACACAACTTATTTTCAAGCCTAAATGGAAAACCAAATCTATATTGCGTGCTGGGCGGGCGTCGTTTACATAATGTTGGCGGTAGGCGCGGTGGGTTCGTTCATTCCCGTCGTTCCGGGGCCGCTCCTTGCGGGGCTTGCGGTTTTATGCTTCAAGATTTTCGTTCCGTCGGCGGAAATTTCTTGGTGGCTTGCGGGCGCAGCGGTTGCGGTTGCGGTTTTTGCGCAGCTTGTGGACATTTTTGCGTCGTGGATAGGCGCAAAGAAATTCGGGGCTACGTGGCGCGGCGTTTTCGGCGCGTTCGTCGGCGTGTTTGCGGGCATGCTGATTCCCCCGCCCATGCTTTGGATTTTCATTGCGCCGCTGTTTTTTGCGCTCGCGTTCGAGCTTTTCGGCGGGGCGTCTTGGCGCGACGCGACGCGCGCGGGCATCGGAGCGTTTCTGGGGACGGTGTTCGCGTCGGTCTTCAAGTTTTTGAGCGTGGTGTTTCTCGCGCTCTGGTTTTCGCTTGAAATCGGCAGAATATATTTTTAGCGGGCTTGCCTCGCGGCTATTTTTCGGCGCGTTTTGCGAAGTCGGCGGGGGAGTTCGGCGCGGCGGCGTTTCCGTTTGACGACAGGAAAATTCCGCCGTCCTCCGAGTATGCCGAAAGCCCGAAATTCCGTGCAATTCGGGCGCGGGCGGGGACTGCCGCGACGGCGTCGCCGAACTTGGCGTCGGCGATTCCCAGCCGCTCCCTTTCGGCGTCCGACAAAATCCGCGCGCCAGATTCCTCCAAGACTTTGCGGATTTTCGCTTCGGGCGCATTGGCGGCAAACCAGAACCGCGCGGAGGTCTTTTCGAAAAACGCGATGTAGTCCTTGCCGTGCTTCAGCCCAGTTTTGCGCAGGGCGGCGCGGAGGTCGATTTCCGATTCGGCGGGCGGCATTGCCACCGGCGAGTATACTTGGATTTCGTTTTCGGGAGCGGGGAGGGCGGCGGCTATTTTGCGCGCAAGCCGCAGACCGGCGTCGCGCGCAAGCCTCAGGAAAACGTCGCGCCCCGACTTCGCCCGTTCGACGGCGTCTTCCGCGTTTTCCTTGTCGGATTTCGACGCGTCGAAAACCGCGTTTTTCGGGAGCGCGGGGGGCGTATTTTTTTCGGTAAAATCGAGGTATCGCAATGTTTCGTAGGGGATTTTTGCGAAGCCGAATTCGCCCGCGTATCCGCGCGATTTTTTGAATGCTTCTGCGATTTTCCCCCGCACTGCGGGCAGGTTGAAAAGGCATTTTGGGTGCAGCCCCGCGCCGAACGCGAATTTGAGGTATTTGAAAATTCCGAACGGCGCGTCCGCGCCCGCCTTAATCCACAACGCCCGTTCGCCCGAAAGCGACGCCCCGTAGGAGGCTTCGGTTCTGGCGCAATGCGCGGCGGCTGCGGCTATTTCGCGCCCGTCGGCTTCGATTTCGTCTATGTAAATGAAGATTTTTGCCATAAAAAAGTCCGTCGTTTGACGGACTTTTTCGCATTAAGCCGCGCGTTTTTCAATTACATTTTTACGCCGTTTTTAGAGCACGCAAGGAACGCGAGGTACGCCATGCATAGCAGAAGCACCGCGACAGCCCCCGTCTGCGAGCCTGTCGCGTCTGACGCCGCGCCCATGACGAGCGGGAAAATTCCGCCGCCCGCAATCCCCATGACCATCAGCCCCGAAATTTCGTTTTTCCTGTCGGGCAGAATTTGCAGAGCGCGGGAGAATATAATTGAAAACACGTTTGCGTTGCCGACGCCCACAAGCGCGATGCACGCAAAAATCGCGGTTTTGTCGTCGGTAAAAAACAGAGCGGCACTTGCGGCAATCATCAGCGCGACGCTTGCTGCGAAGAATTTTTGCGGCGACATTTTCGTCAAAATCACCGCTCCCGCGAACGCCGCCACGGTCTTGCTTAAAAAGTACAGGCTTGTTGCGTAGCCCGCCTCCGAAAGCGGAAGCCCCGCCTTTTCCATGAGGATTTTCGGGGCGGTGATGTTGACGCCCACGTCGATTCCCACATGCACGAGTATCCCGCAGAAAAGCGCGAGAATTGCGCCGTCTTTGAGAAGTCCGAAGCATTCGCCGAACGACGAGTTTTTCGCGGGCGCGCTTTCCCCGATTTTCGAGCACGCAAGCCAGACCGCCGGCACGAGCGACACCGCCGCGAAAACGGGGTAGGCCGCCCGCCATTCGCCGAAATTTTTTGCGCTCCAAATCACCGCCGCGGGCAGCGCGAACGACGCTATGCTCTTGACGAACTGCCCGAGCGTTATTCCGCTTGCAAGCCTTTCCGGCGGCACGATGTCGGCGACGAGCGGGTTCACCGAAACCTGCAACATTGTGTTGCCGATTCCGAGCAGCGCGAACGAAAAGAGCATCGACGGGAAGGAGTAGTCGAGCATGGGCGCGAGCATTGCGACGGTCGTCGCCGCGACGCTCAGCGCGACAGTCTTGCGGCGTCCGAGCCTGTTCATGAGCATGCCCGTGGGCAGCGACAGCACCAGAAACCAGACGAACAGCATTGCCCCCAGCATGTTCGCCGACGTGTCAGACAGCCCGAAGTCGGCCTTAATGTAGTTCGACGAAATGCCGATTAAATCCACATAGCCCATGACGAAAAATGCCGCCAAAACGGGCGCAAATAATAGAGTGCTTTTGTTTTTCATAGTTAGTTGAACGATTAACGGGATTTTTGAAAATTTCCTCCGCTTTGTCAATTTTTATTTGCCGCGCATGGGGCGTTCGGGGGCAAAAAATAAAAAAAAACGAAAAACGGCGGAATTTTTCTTGCGTTTTGATTAAAAAACGAATTTCTTTGTGAGCTTCAAAATACAGATTTTGCAGAATTTCTTTAAATACTAATCATGGCAAACAACAAATCATCGAAAAAAGACATACGCAGAACCGAAACACGCACACTGCGCAATCGCAAGGCGGCAAGCCGCATCAAGACTTTGGCGAAGAACGCCGCGGCGAGCACCGACCTCGAATCCCTTAAAAAGAACGGAGCCGCGTTGGCTTCGGCTATGGACAAGGCCGTAAAAAGCGGCATCGTCCACCCCAACAAGGTAGCGCGCACGAAGAGCCGCCTCGCGAAGGCAGCCGCAAAGCTCGCCAAGTAGGGCAATGTCTTGAACTTCGGCTTCGGTATTCTCCGAAGCCGAAATTTTTATACGAGCTTTCCCCAACTGCCGCCCGCCGATACTCTATTTATCCGCAGCACGCAGGGCGCAAAACGGCAATGGACGACATTCTTATCAGAGCCGAAGTTTTGGACGTGTGTCCGTCTCCGTACGGATACGCGGTTTTTTTGCGCGCCGACAAAAAAATTTTCGTGATTTATGTGGACAGGGCGCGCGGAATGAACATGCAAAGTGCGTTGTCGGGCATGAAGTCGGAGCGGCCGCTTACGTTCGAGTTCGTGTCGCAAATGCTCGACGCGCTCGAATGCTCCGTAAAAAGCGTCGTAATCTACCACGTTGACGACGGCACTTTCTTCACCCATGTGAATATTGTCATGAAAAACGAGCTTGGCGAAAAAATCGCCGAGGTCGACGGACGCCCCAGCGACACAATCGCGCTTGCGCTCCGCGCGGGCGCGCCGATTTTCGTGGCGCGGAAGGTTCTCGATTCCGTCGCCGACATGGGGGAGGCGTTCAAAAAAATCAAGGGCGCATAGTTTTTCATGGCAGACGCGCCGTTCTCCCGAAATTCGAAAAAGGTGTCGTTCCTCGCGCCCATGCAGGACATCACCGACGCGGGCTTCATGCGGGCTGTCGCCGAGCGCGGTGCGCCCGGTTTCGCCATAGCAGAGTACTTCCGAATCCACGAGTATTACGAGCTTGAGCCGCACATTCTCGAATCGGTTTTGCTGAACCCGCAACGCGTGTGCGCCCAGTTCATCGGCGAAAACACCGAGTACATTTCCAAGGCAATAGCGCAAATCAGAAACTGCTATCCGCAGATAAAAATGCTCGACCTCAACTTGGGGTGCCCCGCGCCGAAAGTGTACCGCAAAAACGTGGGCGGCGGGCTTTTGCGCGACATTCCCAAAATCGCCGAAATTCTGCGCGTCATGCGCTCCGAGTGGGACGGCTGCCTTAGCGTGAAAATGCGCACGGGCTTCGATTCGGACGAAAGGTTCGCCGAGATTTTCGAAACGGTGCTCGCGGGCAAACCCGATTTCATAACAATCCACGCCCGCACCGTGAAACAGCTTTACAAGGGCGTTCCGAACTATTCGAAAATTGCCGAAGCCGTGCGCATGTGCGACATTCCGATAATTGCAAACGGCGACATTTCGGGCGCGAAAAAGGCGCGGGAGATTATCGAATCGACGGGCTGCGCGGGCGTCATGTGCGGGCGGCACGCAGTCAGGAATCCGTGGATATTCAGGCAGATTTCCGAAGAGCTTGCGGGACTGCCCGTGTTCGAGCCGACTCTCGCCGACGTGCGCGGATATGTTGACGCCCTGCGGGCGAACATCGAGGCGTCGTCCGACCGCATGAAGTACGCAGACTCGCGCCTGAAAAAATTTCTGAATTTTGTGGGGACTGCCATCGACCCCGACGGCGCGTTCCTCTACAAAATGCGCCGCGCAAAGGGCATGGACTCGCTTTTGAAAGTCTGCGACGAGTTTATGCTCGACGGCGGCAACGCGCAAAAAATCTTCCCGCAAGAGCCTTACGCGGGCGTATGCTCGCGCCCGAACCACGAGCTATGAACGCCGAAATAGAAAGGCTTTCGAAGAAAATCACGCCCGAACGCTACGCAAAAATGCTCCGCGTTTTGGACATGCGCACGCGCAAGCTCGCCGTCGTTTTGGAGGACGTCTACCAGCCGCACAACGCCGCCGCCGTGCTCCGTAGTTGCGACGCATTCGGCATTCAGGACGCGTATTTTATCGAAAACAAATACCTCGACAGAATAAGCGGGAGCGTCGATACTGGCGCGTCGAAGTGGCTGACCCTGCGCAGGTACGTTTGCGCCGAGGCCGTGGTTCCCAAAAACGGGATTTCAAAAAAGCACATTGTCTCCCGCGCCGCCGAGGAAAACACCGCACGCGCCCTGCGCGACCTGCGCTCGCGCGGCTACCGCATTGCCGCCGCCGCCCTGTGCTCAGACGCCGGCGGCTTGGAGGAAATCCCCGTTGACAAGCCGCTCGCGCTGTTAATCGGCACCGAGCGAATGGGGCTGAGCGCCGCCGCGCAAGCCGGGGCGGACTGCGTGTTTTCGCTCCCGATGGCGGGCTTTGTGCAGAGCTTCAACCTGTCGGTTTTTTCCGCGCTCTGCATGTCGGTTTTGTCGTCGCGCATGCGGGCGTTCGACGATTCTTGGAAACTTTCGGAAGCCGAGCGCGACGAAATTCTGTTCAACTGGCTTTCCCGCGCCTAACCGCGCTTTGTCCAGATTCCGCCCGCCTTTTTTACGACCGCTTTCTTGATTTCGAGCATGAGCAGCGCCGACAGACAGCGTTGCACGCTAAGCCCCGAAAGCGACGCCGCAGTGTCGGCGTCGAGATTTTCGACGCTTTCGAAGCACTTGAAGACCTCCGCTTCGTCGCCCGACAGCCTGATTTGCGGACACTCCGGCTCTTCCGTTTTTGCGGGTTCGGGGGCTGATTCGCTTTTGAGGTCGAAGGACAGCTGGTTCGAAAACGCGAGTTCGTCGATGATGTCTTCGGGGCATGTCGCAAGGCGCACGCCGTCGCGGATAAGCGCGTTGCAGCCCCTGCTTGTCGACTGGTCTATGCGCCCCGGGATTGCGAAAACGTCGCGCCCCTGTTCGCCCGCGAGCCTTGCGGTAATCATGCTTCCGCCCTTGACGTCCGACTCTACCACGAGCGTCGCCACGCTAAGCCCCGCGACTATTCTGTTGCGAATCGGAAAATTCTGCCTGTCGGCTCGCGTGCCCAGCGGAAATTCGGAGACAATCGCCCCGTGCGAGACGAGCCTGTTGTAGAGGTCGCCGTTTTCGGGCGGGTAGAGGACGTCCGCGCCGCAGCCGAGCACCGCGACGGTTTTTCCCTTCGCCTCCAACGCGCCGTAGTGGGCGCAGCTGTCGATTCCCCTCGCCATTCCGCTGGCTACTGTGAAGCCCGCCCGCGCGAACGACGCCGCAAACTTCCGCGCGGTAATCTGCCCGTAGACCGAGCAGTTGCGCGAGCCGATTATCGAAATGCACGGCGCGGAGAAGTCGCAGTCGCCGATGATGTAGAAGCCGACGGGCGGGTCTGGAATTTTGCGCAGCAGGGCGGGGTAGCGGGGGTCGTTGAAATGGATATACCTTGCGCCGACGGCGTCCATGCGGGCGCGGATTTTTTCGACGTCGATTTTGTCGCGGTTTGCGATTATCGAGTTTGCGGTCTTTTCGCCGATTTTCTCGACCTTCATAAGCTCGCTTTTGGACGCCGAAAGCGCGGCTTGCGGAGAGCCGAAATATTTGAGCAGCCGCATTGCCGATACCGCCCCGATTTCGGGAATCGCGCAAAGTTTTATATAGTATTTATAATCTTCGTCCATTTTTTCGAATTATGGGGGAAGTGTTGTTTATTTAAAGCAAATAATTCCGAAAATGTGGCGGGCGGTTCAAAAGGCCTGCGCGGAACGCTTTTCGGACGGCGGAGGGAGGGGCGGAATCGCCGAATTTTTCGGCGCGGGTAGCGGAGGGCGCATGCGCGGGTGTACCGCTTGGGCAATCGCGCGAAAGGCGGAAAATCTGAGCGAATGTTTGCAAACGCGCGTTCCGCTTTGCGAAAGCGCGGACATGCGCCGACGGGGTATTTTCGCTGCGGCGGATTGCCGAAATCTTGGAAGGCCGCGCCGCTTTTAAGGGGCGGCTCGGCGGTGGTGGGGGTTATCTGTCGTCCGCCGCAAGGGCGTTTTCGGCGACTTTCGCGCATTTACCGCGCCTCGGCGCAGGGGCGCAGTTTTCGCCAATCTGCCTCGAAAAACAGTTTTTGCATTTTATGTATTCGAGCACAATATGGGCAAGGAACGCGCTGAAATTGCCGCCGAATTCCCTGTCCGCGCCTTTGTTGAGTATTTCGTCAACGTGAGGCGATATGGATATGGTACGTCTGATGTATTTGTTCGTCTCTCTCATTTGACGCCATATTTGCGTATAAAAATATTGAATGCAATATTAAAATAATATTTTTAATTCGAACATGTGCTTATCTATTCATAATATATTGTGCATGATTACGCAAGATATACCCGCTTAATTCCGCGTACGGAATTGATGCAGAAGATTTTGTCGGCGTTTTCGAGGTCGGAGGGAAACAGGGGTTTTTCGGCGAGTTTTTCGGACATTGCGCGGCGCATCACGCCGTCGAGAACTCCGCACGAAAGCGGCGGCGTTAACAGTTTTCCGTCTTTTTCGACGACTATGTTCGTGCGCGAACCCTCCGTGATTTCGCCGCGCTCGTTGAGGATTAGCGCGTCGTAGAGGTTTTCGGCGGCGGCCTTTTTTGCGGCGGAATCGAACGCCGCGCGTTTTGTCGTTTTGTGGCGCAGAAGCGAGTTTCCAGAATCCACGCGGACGTCGGAAACCGCGATTTTGTCGGACGCGCATTCGGAGAGTTTTCGGTACGAAACCGAAAGTTTGCCGCCGCGCGAAAGCTCGACACGCATTATGCCGTCGCGTTCGGGGACAATCCCGCGGAAGGCGTCGGCGTCGAACGCAAAGCCGAGCTCCCGAGCGGAGTTTTCGAGCCGCCGCGCGTGCAGTTCGAAGTTATGTGGAACGCCGTTTTCGACGCGCATTGTTTCGAGCAGCCCGAAGCGTCCGTTTATGAATTCGGATTTTGCGGCGGTCTCCGCGCGTTCGCCGTCGGCTGTGGAGTCCCACACGATCGCGCCGCCAACGCGGTATTTGAAACGCGCTTCGCCCGCGCGGCGTTCGAGGATTCTAATCGGCACGCTGCAAACGGTTCTTTCGGGCGAGAACAGGCAGATTGCGCCGCAGTACACTCCGCGCGACGACTTTTCGAGCCGCTCGATAATCCGCATTGTCGAGAGCTTCGGCGCGCCCGTAATCGACCCGCACGGAAAGATGCTTTCGAAGATGTCGAATGTGCCCGCGTTCGGGGCGAGTTTTGCGGAAATCGTGGATGTCATCTGGTGGACTGTCGGCAGGGCGCGGACGTCGAACATGCTTTCAACCTCAACGCTTCCCGCGACGGAAACGCGCGAGAGGTCGTTGCGCATGAGGTCGACAATCATGAGGTTTTCGGCGAGGTTTTTCTCGTCGGTTTTGAGGAATTCGGCGTTGCGCTCGTCGGCTTCGGGCGTGTCTCCGCGCGGAACCGTGCCCTTCATCGGCGACACCGAAATTTTGCCGCATTCGATTTTGAAAAAAAGTTCGGGCGAAAACGAAAGCGCCGTCAGGTGTTCGTTTTTCAGAAACGCGCGGAAGGGCGTGGGCTGGCGGGCGGCGAGCCTTTCGAAAAGCTCGAAATCGTCGGCGCAGTCGGTAAAGAGCGTGTTGGGGTAGGCGAAGTTGACTTCGTAGGTGTCGCCGGCGGCAATGCGGTTTTTGATTTCGGCTATCGCGGCGTCGTAGTCCCGCCGCGGCAGGTCGGGGGAGAGCGCGGCTTCGAAATTTCCCGACCTCGCCGACGGCTCGTAGCTGCGGAATCCGTCGAAGACTTCGAAATATGCGAGGGGCGCGTTCGTGGAGGCGTCGTTCGGCGCGTCGGGCGTCGGGCTTTGTTCCGCAAAGATTTTCCACGCCTCGTATTCGACGTATCCCAAAATGTATTTTTCCATTTTCAGCGCGTCGATTTTTGCGAACATTTCGGCGAATTCGCGTCTGTTCCGCGCCTCCAAAACGGCGGTAGGATTTTCGAAAATTTTGTCGGAAAATATCTGCATGCTTTTTTGCTGAAAATAACGGACGAAAGGAATGGACGCGCCGCGCCTTTCTTGCAAGTTTTTTCGGGCGGATTGCGGAAAATGGCGCGGACGCAAAAAAAATCTCGCAATGTCGGTGCGGTTCGGAAAAAATGGCGGCTTTACTACGATGAAAGGAAAAATTTTAGGCGCAATTTTGGGAGGACTCGCGGGAGGCCCGTGGGGGGCGGCTCTCGGTCTGGCGGCGGGGCACTTTTTCGACTCGGCTTCGTCCGCCACCGCCCGACGCGAAAACGCCTTTGCCGAAGGCATGCCCGCGCTTTTCTACGCCGTCGCAAAGCTCGCGAAAATCGACGGGCACATAAGCGACGCCGAAATCCGCGAAATAGAGCGCATTTTCTCCGACTTGAATTTTTCCCCGGAAATGCGCAAAAGGGCCATTGAATGCTTCCGCGCGGCGAAGTCGGACGGACTTTCGTTTTTCGACTCCGTGGAGCGGCTCGCCGACGCGTTCCCGACTTCCGAAATGCGCCGCGCGGCGTTTGCGGTCTTGGCGCGGGTGGCGTTTGCCGACGGCGGCGCGAAGCCCGAAGTTGCCGAGGCTCTGCGCGGGGCGGCAAACCGCTTGGGCTTGGAATGGCATTACTTCGACGGCTCGCGGGGAGGCTCGAACGGCGGCGGCGCGTCCCGCGAGGTTTCGCGCTCGGAGCTTTCCGAGGCGTACGCGGTGCTCGGCGTGGAGCCTTCCGCCTCCGACGCCGAAATCAAGCGCGTCTACCGCGAAAAATGCAGGGAGCTTCACCCCGACATTCTCAAAAGCAAGGGAATAGGCGACTACGCCTTGAAGGCTTTGCAGGACGAACTCTGCCGCGTCAACGACGCATACTCTTTAATACAAAAATACAGGAAATAACAATGGCTAATATGCTCGACAAATTCAAATCGGTCGCCCTCGAAGGCTACATCAGAAACAAATTCCCGCAGTACTTGGAGGGCGGCGACATCGGCGTGGAGCTTGATACCGACGCCGCGAAGTGCTCGTTCAGGGCGACGCTCGCGGGCGAAAGCCAGCCGATTTCGGTCGAGGTGGGGCGTTTTGAAGTCGTCGAAAAAGACGGTCAAAAGTGCCTTAAAATAACGGAAATTTCGTCCGACCGCAAATGGCTGAACGCTGTTCTAAATGATAATTTAAAAGACCGCGAAATAAAAATTCCGTTTTTCATGGCTGATGCTCTTTGAGTGTCAACAATATATGTTTTTTATTTGAACGCCGTCCGCCAAAAGACGGCGTTTTTTTTGTAAAAAAATGCTTTTATTTCGGAAGCGAAAGTGCATAATTGCGTTCGCTTCTTTTTATTATGGGAAGCGTTTGCTAAATCTATAAAATTATGAAAAAGCGAAATGTGTACGCGGGCGCGTTGATTGTCGCCTGTTGTGTATCCCACGGCGCGGGGTTCCAAGTTTTGGAACAAGGCGCGTCAAACATAGGCTCCGCCTTGGCGGGGGCTACGGCAAATGCGTCGTCCGACGCTTCCGCCGCATTCTGGAATCCGTCGGCAGCGATATTTTCCGAGAAAATCGGGGTCGGGGAAATAGACATGGAATCGGGTCTGAACTTTGTAGTGCCCAATTTCGAATTCCACAATCAGGGAACGACGGGCTATCGCGACCTCTATAATATGTCGGGCGGAGAGGGCGGCAATGCGGGCGAAATCGCCTATGTTCCGAATTTCTATTCGGTCTACCGCTTCCACGAGGACTTTGCATTCACTTTTTCGACGACCGCAACCTACGGCCTCGAAACCGACTACGACGAAGGCTGGGTGGGCAGATACCACGCCCTCAATTCCGACCTCACAACCATCGACGTAAACCCGAGCCTTGCCTATAAAGTAAACGACTGGCTCTCGATTTCGGCGGGCGCGTCGCTCAACTGGATGCACGCGTACCTCACGCAGAACGTCTTCACGGGGCTTGGCTCGCCCGACGCAAAACTGCGCGTTTCGGGCGACGGCTGGAGCGCGGGCGCGAATGTCGGCTTTACAATCAAATACGCTGAGGGCGGCAAGTTCGGCGTCAGCTGGCGCAGCGAAGTCAGCCACGACCTCGGCGGCAATGCCGAAACTATCGTGCTTGGTACTTCGGCGTACAAACGCATCAACTGCGACCTCACACTGCCGCAGACCGTGAACGCGGGCATCTACCAGCGTCTGTGGGGCGACCTCGACCGCTTCGCCGTTATGCTCGACTATTCCTGGACGGGTTGGAGCGCGTTCGAATATCTCAACATCAAGTATTCCGACGGAAGCGGCACGGTCGGCGGGCGTTCGGTGTACGAAAACTGGAAGGACACTTCGCGCGTGGCGTTCGGCATTCACTACTATCCAGAGTTCGACAAAAACATGGTAATCCGCTTCGGCACGGCTTGGGACGAATCGCCCGTGCGCAACGCGTCGTTCCGCACAGCCCGCATTCCCTGCACCGACCGCGTTTGGTTATCATGCGGCTTGGGCTACCAGTACGACAAATTCAACTTCAACCTCGGCTACACATACATTCTGTTCCTCGAAGACCCCTCGATTAACAACGCAAGCCCGTCGGGCTTGGGCACCATGAAGGGCTATTTCACTGGAATGGCGAACGTAGTTTCCGTGCAGGTCGGCATGAAGTGGTAGAAATTTCGGCGCGCCGCCCCGACCGCCGCGCCGCGAAAAAAAGCTTTACAAAAGAGGCGCAAATTGCGAGTATCTTCGGGTGTTTTTGAATGAGACAACCTCAAAAGGACAAAACAAGATGTCAGATATAGAACAAAGAGTAAAGGAAATCATCGTTAATCAGCTCAACGTAAACGAAGAGCAAATCACCCCCGAGGCCAGCTTTATTGATGACCTCGGCGCCGATTCGCTCGACACCGTTGAACTTATCATGGCTTTCGAAGAAGAGTTCAAGGACCAGATGGGCGGGAAGGAAATCCCCGAATCTGACGCCGAAAAGCTCACGACTGTCGGCAAGGTAATCGACTACATCAAGTCTAAGTCCGAGTAGGTCGATAATCTTTTTTCAGCCGACCCGTTTGCAACATTTTACTATTGTGAACGGGTCGTTTTTTTTGGAGCAGTCCGCCCCGCGCGGACTTGAAATACCGCGGACGCGCTCCGCGCCGCGGCGCAACGCAAACGGATTTTTTATATGAAGGAACGTATCGTAATAACCGGTATCGGCGTAATTTCCCCGTTCGGCGACGGTGTCGAAGCGTTTTGGGACGCCCTCAAAAACGGCAAAAACGGAATCGACAAAGTTTCGCTTTTCGACGCGAGCGAGCTGAACTGCCAAGTCGCCGCCGAATGCAAACATTTCGACGCAACAAAATACATGGATCCCAAGGAGGCGAAACGCAGCGACAGATACACGCATTTCGCGGTCGCCGCCTCCAAGCTTGCAATGAAGGACGCGGGGCTTGAAACGGGCGTCAACGTCAAGCCCGAACGCTTCGGCGTGATTATCGGCTCCGGCGTAGGCGGCATGGACACAATCGAAAAGCAGTCCCGCGCGTTTATCGAACGCGGGCCGAGGCGCGTTTCGCCGTTCATGATTCCGAACCTCTTGGCGAACATGTCGTCGGGGGTAGTGGCAATCGACCTCGGCGCAAAGGGCGTAAATTTCAGCGTGGTCAGCGCGTGCGCCACGGGCACGCACGCAATCGGGGAGGCAATGCTCCACTTGCAGGCGGGTCGAGAAGACGTGATTCTTGCGGGCGGCAGCGAGGCGGCGGTAACCCCGCTTAGCTTCGCGGGCTTCTGCGCCATGAAGGCGATGGCTACAAATTTCAACGACGAACCCCAGAGGGCTTCGCGCCCGTTCGACGCCGACAGATGCGGCTTCGTCATGGGCGAGGGCGCGGGCGTTCTCGTGCTCGAACGCTACGACCACGCGGTCGCGCGCGGCGCGCACATCTACTGCGAAATTTCGGGCTACGGCGCAACCTGCGACGCCTACCACATCACAAGCCCCGACATCGAGGGGCGCGGGCTTTCGCAGTGCCTTATCCGCACGCTCGAAACTGCGGGCGTTCCGCTTGAATCGGTCGACTACATCAACGCGCACGGCACGTCCACGCCGTACAACGACAAGTTCGAAACCGCGGCAATCCGCAAGGTTTTCGGCAGCTACGCCGACAAGCTCATGGTAAGCTCTACAAAGAGCATGACGGGGCACATGCTCGGCGCGGCAGGCGCGATTGAAGCGGCGGTCTGCGCAAAGACAATCGAAGACGGCGTCGTTGCGCCGACAATCAACTACGAACACCCCGACCCCGACTGCGATTTGGACTATGTCCCGAACGTTGCGCGCGAGACTGACGTGAAGATTGCAATCAGCACAAACCTCGGCTTCGGCGGCCACAACGGCGCGCTTCTCTTCAAGAAGATATAGCAAAGTTCCCGATTAAGCGGAAAACCAAAAGCCCGCGTTCGGTTTTCGAGCGCGGGCTTTTTTGCGTTTTGTTTTGCGCGGGAATGCCCGCGCCGCTTGTCGTGGCAAGCTTCGATTCCGAACGCGGATTGCGGGGCGGCGGCTATTTCGGCAAGCCGATTTTTCCGCCGAGAATGCTTTTCACGAGGGGATTGTTTCCGAAGTATTTTTCGACGTCTGAAAGAGTCCACTCGCCGCCTATTTTCGGGGCTTCGGAGGGCTTGAGCGCGGCTTTCGTGTTAGACAGTTTGAAGTCGCCCCAATAGGGCGGTGGGGTTTTGTAGAGCAGGTTGTGCTCGAAAACGTTGAACCTCTCGCGCGTTGTGGTGAAGAAGTTTTCGAGGCTTTTGTATTTTTTGTACGGCTCGGACTCGATGTCCACGACTTTTTTGAGCCTAAATAAATACTCTTCGAAAAATACTTTTTTCCAGCGTTTGTCGCTCCAGCGGCTGTGCGCGGCGGACGCGTCGCATTCTATAAACACGTTTTTCGAAACAATGTTGTCGTGCCCGCCGTGCAGGAAGACCGCCGCGAAAACGTCTGAACTTCCGGGGGTGCCGCTGCGGCAGAAAATGTTTTTCGAAATTTTCATGCCGCCCGAACCGTCGTCGATGTAGACGGCGCAGACCTTCGAGTCGGGATTTGCCGCGCGTATGTTCGAGAAGAAATTATTTTCTATTACGATTCCCTTGTTCGACGGGTCGCGCCCCGTGTAGATTGCTCCCATGTCGGAGGCGTTTGCGCAGGCGTCTTCGAAAGAGTTGTTGCGTATCGAAATGTCGTTGCCCCCGAACGAGAGCAGCTGGTGCTCCGCCCCGCGCAGGCGGCAATGCTCGACTACCGTTCCTACGCCTCCGATTGAAATCGACGGCGCGTAGTTGCGCTTTACCCGACAATTCCGGAAGAAATCGCAGGCGCGGACGATATTTCCCGACGGCAGAAGCTTTTTTCTGTCGCCGCCTGTAATGCGCAGTCCGCCGCTTCCGTTGTCGGCGAAGCGGCAATTTTCGAAAACGTAGTCGTTGCGCGGCCTGTATTCGTAGCCCTCCGCGTTTGCTCCGAAGCCGCCGAAATTCGAGAACTCGCAGTTTGATATTTTCACGTTGTTCGAGTCCGCAACCGCCAATCCGACGCTGCGCCCCGCCGAGAATTTTATGCCCGAAACGGAGACGTCCTTCGATTCCGAAATTTTAAGAATCGGCGATTCGAGCGTGGAGAAATCTATGTGCTGCCCCTTTTTCGGCGGCTTGGAAAGCATCACGAAAAACATTCCGCGCTTGCGGTCGATGTAGTATTCGAGCGGCTCGTCGATTTCTTCGAGAAGATTGTAGACAACGTAGCCGCGCACGGAAACGTCCTGCTTGTTCGTTGCGAGTTCGGGGACGGAGCTGAGCACGCCGTAGCTTGTGGGAAATTGAAGCTCGACGGTCTTTTGCTTCGGGTCGATTTTTTTGACGAGCTGGTGGTCGTCCGCCCAGCCGACCGAGAACGTGCCCGAAAGCCAAATGTCGTCGTGTTTCAGCCACGATTCGGGGATTTCGTGCGCGGCTTTGAAAATTGCGCCGCCTTTCTCGGCGTCCGACACCCCCAGCTTTTTGCGCCACTCCTTCGACTGCACCGCGCCGATTTTGAGAACTTCGCCTATGCGCAGAATCCCATTGTTCGGGAATTTTGCAAGCCGCAATCCGCGCTCCGTGCTGTAAAACGCCTCCATTTGCATAGGCTTGTTTTGCGCTCCGAAGCCGCGCTTCGCCATTTTGCCGTAGTCGGTCAGCCCGAATTTTTTGAGATCGAGGCAGTAAAGCACTCCCTTGCTTGGTTTGCGGAGACTGCCGAGAATTTGCGGGTCATCGACCCTTTTCAAATTCTCCGCGCCTATGCGCTTTGCGCCTATAAACTCGACGCATTTCCCCGCGCCCGATTCGCCCGTTATCGAAATCTTCGACTTCGATTTTTCAATGCCCGCCGTTTGCGAGAACTCGTAGACGCCCGACTTTACGAATATTTCGCCGCCCGCGCAGTCTTTCAGCGCCCGCGCAAGCGTCGCATACGGCTTTGCTTCCGAGCCGTCGCCCGATGCGTCCGAGCCGCTTTGCGCCACGAAAATTTTGCCGCCCGCGGCCGCGCACGCCGAAGCCGCCGACAAAAAGAGCAAGTTAAGAAAAATCCGTCCCGACATAAAAAATCCTCCTGAGAAGTCGGAGGATTACAAAGACGCCCTTATTTGTCAAACTTTGTTTCCGCGCGGGAGAGCCTGTCGTTTACGGCTGTTCCCACGCCGACGTTCGGGACGCGCTGGCAGTAGAAGCCGTGCTCCGAAACTTTGTCGAGCGAGCGGAGCAGGGCGAAGAGGTTGCGGGCGGCCTCGCGCACGTCGCCGCTTTCGGTCAGCCAGAAGTCGCTTTTTTTCGGCGACGGCGGGCGTTTGAAATATATCGTCTCGCCCTTGAAGTCGGCGGGGATTTCGTCGGGCGACGTAAAAAGCGTAAGCCGCGACTTCGGGCTGTAATGGCTTTTCAGCATTCCCGGCGCCTGCGGGTGCGCCTCGTTTTTCTTGGGGGCTTTGTCGATTTCCTCTCCCAAAACCTCCTCGATTCTCGCGGCGTCAACCGGGCCGGGGCGCAGAAGCTTCTTCGGGCTTGATGTCATCAGCACGATTGTGGATTCCACCCCGCATTCGCATTCGCCGCCGTCGAGAACAAAGTCTATCTTTTCGCCGAGCTGTTCGCGGACGTGCTCGGCGGTCGTCGGGCTGACGTAGCCGAACGGGTTTGCGCTGGGGGCGGCAATCGGGCGTTGCGACATTTCGATAAGCGCGTGCATAATCGGGTGCGACGGCATGCGCACGGCGACAGTGTCAAGCCCCGCGGTGACGATGTCGCCGATTTTTTCTGTGCGCGGCAGAATCATCGTGAGAGGGCCTGGCCAGAATCTTGCCGCAAGCTTTTCGGCGTCCGCCGTGAATCGCGCGACGGATTTCGCCATTTCCATGTCGGAGACGTGGACGATGAGCGGGTCGATGAACGGGCGTCCCTTGGCGGCGAAAATTTTTCTGACGGCGGATTCGTTCGTTGCGTCCGCGGCAAGACCGTAGACTGTTTCGGTGGGGACTCCGCCGATGCCGCCCGCTAAAATAAAATCGGCCGCGAGGCGAATGTCGCATTGCGGCCGTGAAATTTGCTTGTCTTTGCTCATGATACCGAACGGCGCGGGCGCCGCGGAATACCGCCTACTTCATCAGAAGCATGTTGCGGGCGTGCTTGACAGTCTTTTTAACGTGGCGCTGTTCTTTGGAGGTAAGACCCGTGAATTTGCGCGGCAGGATTTTACCCGTTTCCGTGACGTAGCGACCGAGCGCTTCCGTTTCGGTGAAGGTGATTTCTGCTACATTCTTTTTCTTTGATTCTTCTGTCATATTGGTGTGGTTTATACGTTTTAAATAAAAATATTAAAGCAATAGTGGCGCAGAGGATTTCCATTGCAAGCCATTTTTTTATTTTTTTTGCGCCCGCCGTCCAAGTTCCGTGCGGGTGTTTTTTTTCGCTGCGGCGGGGGCTGGGAGACTTTTTTGTGCGTTTATGGGCGGGGCGGAGCAAAAATTTTGCGCGTCGCGTGGTGCGCTCGCCGCTATTTTTGCGCGACAATACGAAAATAAACAAATCCCGCCGATTCGGGAAGAGTTTAGATTTCATTGTATTGCAAAAAAACGGCGGGCGAGTCGGGTTTTGCGCGTTAAAAAAATGCAAAATTTTGAAAAAAAATACTTGCAATCAAACCCGAAAAGTACATCGTGTATGACCTTATTAAAGACCTGCGCCTGTAGCTCAATTGGATAGAGCGTCTGACTACGGATCAGAAGGTTGGGGGTTCGACTCCCTCCAGGCGCGCCAGTCTTTTTTTTAAGAAAACGACCGTTCCGACGGTCGTTTTTTTGTTTTTCGGTTTTTGGAATTATTCACCGCTTGTATCGGGGTGTGGGTTGTCGCTGTCGGGCGCGTTTTTGCGCGGGTGCGCGAATGTCCGCTATTTGATTTTGCGGTAGTAGACTTTATTGAGGGTCAGTCCCTTTGCGGGGGCTGCCTGAAATTTTCGGTGCCCGCGCGTTTTCGATTCGAGCGTTTCGGCGATTTCCTCCGCCGTGAGTTTTCCCAAGCCCGCTTCCACAAGCGCGCCCACGAGCATGCGCACCATTTTATACATGTAGCCGCTTCCGCGCGTCGAGAACGTTATTGTGTGTCCGCGGCGTTTTGCGCGGAGTTCGAAAATCGTTTTGACGGGGTTTTCCTTTGCGTCTGTTCCGCGGCTTGCGCTGAATGCGGTGAAGTCGTGCGTGCCGAGCAGGATTTGCGCGGCGCGGTTTACGGCGTCGAGGTCGAGCCTGCGGAGTCCGAGCGACCACTCGTAGCGGGTCGATTTCGGGTCGGCATCGCCCTCGCAGATTTTATATACATATCGTTTGCCCTTCGCCGAGTAGCGGGCGTGGAAGTCTTTGCCGACCTTTTCTACCGACAGGATTTGGAGCGAATCGGGGTAGCCGCATTTTAGGGCGGCAAGCAATGCGGCGTCGCCGTGCCGCCATTTTGCGTCGAAGTGGAAGGTTTGGGCGTCGGCGTGCACGCCGGAGTCCGTGCGTCCGCTGCCGTGGATTCGCGTCTTGCGCTTGAAAATCTGTTCGAGCCGCCTTTCGATGAAATCCTGAACCGACATGCCGTTTGGCTGCGACTGCCAGCCGCAAAAGTCGGTGCCGTCGTACGCGCAGACGCATTTGAAGCGCGATTCGGGAATGTCGGCGTCGGGGGCGGGCAGGGGCGTTTTCATTTTGCGGAGGTTTCGAGGTATTCTTGAAGGAAGAGCGAGCACGCGCGGGAGTCTATGTCGCCGCTGCGCCTGTGCTTTTGCCGCGCGGCGACCGATTTTTTCGTCTTCGACGACATCGCGAAAAAGTCCTGCTCGGCCTGATACGAGCTTAGGCGTTCGTCGGTTCTGTCAACGGGAAGCCCGAAGCGTTTTTCGATTTCGGCGATGAATCCGTCGACCTCTCGCGCTTTGTCGCCCACGCTGCCGTCCATGTTGTAGGGGTATCCGACGACGATTTTGTGAATGCGGCGCATTTTGATTTCGTCGGCAATCTGCGCGAGCCTTGCTTCGAGCGTCGGCTGAACCGCCGCGGGTATCGGCACTGCGACTCCCAGCGTTGTGTCGGCGTACGCCAGTCCGATTCTTTTGTGTCCGTAGTCTATTCCCAATAAATTCACGGCAAAACGTTTTAGCCGTTTTTGCGTCCGACAAAAGAAAAAACCGACGCCCCGCGGCATTTTCCGCAAGGGCGTCGGTTTTGTTCCGCGCCGATTGCCGCGCCCCGCGCGATTCTACGGGGAGGGCTCGGCGTTTGTCGGCATTCTACCGCTCTATTTCGAACAGCGCGGTGTCGGGCGACTTGAATTCATATTCGAAGCTGTCGGCATTTTCCGCCACGACTTTCCCCGTGAAGAGTTCCGTAGCCTTTTTGCATTTGCCTTTCAGCGACACCGTTTTTTTGCCGCCTTTTGCGACGTGCACGCAGAGCAGTTTTTGGTTTGCGTACACGGGGACGTTTTCGTCGGAATAGAAGTGGACTCCCGCGTTCTTTGCGATTTCCCTCATGGCTTCGGTCGAGGAATCGTCGGGGTCGGCGATATAGACGCTTGTCCAGCCGCCCATGTCCTTTTTGTTTACGCCCTTTGCTCCGAATTTGAAGCCGCAGAATTTTTCGACGCGTTCGGGGGCGAGATTTTTGCCGTCGCTGATTGCGGGCGCGTAGGAGCTTACGACCGTGCGGCCGTCGCGCAGTATGAATTTTTCGAGCAGTTCGCGGCGTTCGGGCGTGATTTCAAACATGTGCGGGAATATCACAAGCCTGTATTTCGAGAGGTCGATTTTCCCGATGTCAGAGAACGAGAAGGTCTCGACGGGTGCGCCGATTTTCGAGATGTCGTTTTGCAGCTTCGTGCGGTATTTCGCGTTCTTCCACTTTTGCGCGAGAAGAATCGAGCTTTGCGTATCGAATACGACCGCGATTTCCGCCTCCGTAGGCGACGTATCCGAGGCGAATTTGCCCCAAATTTCGCGTCCCTTTCTGACCGTTTCGAGCGTTTCGGGCGTCGAGAATACCTTGCCCCACATGTCGAAGCACCAAAGCGACGTGTGGTTTACGGTGGCGAGCGCGAACTCCCTTTTCAGCCCGGCGTCGTCCTCGCTCTGGTCTTTCCAGTTGGCGACGTTTTTGATGCGAACGTATTCCGAAAGCTGGTGGTTGAAGGTGTGCGTGCGGTGGTCGATTTCGTGCAGCCAGCCCTTGCCGAGACGCGTGCGCGTGGCGTTGGGCGTCATGAAGCCGCTCGCTTCTCCCATGGCGCGGAGGGTGTAGTTCCCCGGGGAGACGAAAAAGTCGAAGTTGGGGTCGGCAAAGACTTTTTCGTACGCCATGTGCCCGTCGAGCGCGTTTCTGTGCACATAGCCGAAGAACGAGCCAATCTGCTTGTCTTTTGAAATTTTTTGCCGCGCGATTTTCGCGAAGTCCGACATCGCCTCCGCGACCGCCTCGTTTGCGAATTTCGCGTATTCGACCGCCGCCGAATTCGGCTCGTGGAGTTCGCCGAAAGTGGGTGCAAAAATTTTCGAGAGCGGGGGAATGTCGGCGTCGGGCTTTTTGTTCTTTTTTAGCCACGCGTGCCATGCGGCGATTTTGCAGGGGCTTGACACGCCGAGAGTGTAGTCGAGCCATTCGTCGGTGTGTCCGCAGGCGAGCATGTATGCGCAGATTTTGTCGCCGAATTTCTTTTCGGCGCGGTCGAGGTAGTCTTTCAGATAGCGTTCCGTCGCCTTTTTCCACTGGCGGCAGACGAGCGAGTTCGAAAGCATCGAGAAGCTATCCGAGTCGAACGTGTGTCCGAACGACATTGTGCGCATAAGCCACGGCGCGGAGTTGAGGTCTACAATGCAGATTATTTTCGCGTTCGGGTTTGCGGCAATGACGTCTTCGAACTGTTTGTCGAACGCCTTCCAGTCGTACTGTCCGTCGCCGCGCCAGAATACGGGGTATTGGCAGTACGGCTCTCCGAGCGAGTTTGTCGTGTTGGAGGGCATGATTGTTATTGTGTTCACGCCGACTCCGCCAAAATTCTTCATTGCCTCGAATTCCGCAAAGAACGAGCGGTATGCGAAAAACCTTTCCTTTACCTCCCCGAAGAGCGTTGTTGCCGAAACCGCCGCGAGGGCGACGAGCGCGAGTTTTTTGAGATTTATATTAGCCATTTCCTTATGTATGTGTGTGTTGTTGTAGAAGCCAATTCTTTTGGTGTTTTGTCGGTTTTTGCAAGATTATTGTTGAAAAACCGCTTTTTTGTAGCGCGGGCGAAAAAAATTTTTTCGTAAGTGGGGCATTTGAAATTTCGAAAAAGATTCAAAAATGTACAATTTTTTGCATTTATACCGTGATGCCGACCTTGGCAAAGGCGCGGATAATGGGCGTTTGGGGATTGTGCGAGGGGGCGGTTTTGCGTAAAATGGCGGTCTGCTTTTGTTCGAATTTTATAATATTCGGAAAAATTAAAACTTGCGCGGAATCGAAAGCGGCGGAGGCTTGGCAAGTTTTTTCTTCAAAAAATTTTACACATTGAAATTGTGAATAACTTGTAAAAAACTTCTTCTTGCAAGTTTGGGCGATAGTGTAGATTATGGGGGCATGTTTCAAGAAAGCGTGTCCGACATTCGCTGTCCTCCGCGCTTTTTTAATCCCGACAGGGTGTTGGGGTTGAAACATAACTAACTTTACAACAAAAATTTATAAAAATATTGTGCGTTCTTCGCAAAGGAATGCGGAATATGCAAATTTGCAACTGCCCGAACACCATGTTGTTTGCGGAGACGTTTCAAATTTCGCTTGACCGCCGCTTCCCTTTATTGTGAATAATGTGCCTGAATTTAAAAAAAATGGCCCCATTAACGACATCGACGACGCTGTCCGAAATTTGGCAAAAAGCCAAATCGGAGTTGGAACTCGTGCTCCCGCGCGAGGCCTTCGACGAATGGTTTTCGAATCTCGCGTGCGTCGGCGGCGACGAATCGAAAATCGTGCTCGGCTCTCCCAGCGCGTTCGCCCCGTATTGGATTACCGACAACTACCTCGACATTCTCTCCCAAAATATGTCGATGGCGGCAGGGCACAACATTTCGGTTGAAATCACGGTCGTAAACTCCCCCGAACCCGCCGCGGCCGAAACTCCCGCGCCCCGCATGGCGAGGGCGGTCGTTGCGGAAGAGCCCAAGACGCTTCTTTCAATCAACCCGCGCAACACTTTCGAAAGCTTTGTCGTCGGCGAAAGCAACCAGCTTGCGCACGCGGCGGCTCTTGCGGTTGCCCAGAGCGTCGGCAAGGCGTTCAACCCGCTGTTCCTTTACGGCGACACCGGCTTGGGCAAAACGCACCTCATGCACGCAATCGCCCACTTTATCATAAAGAACAATCCGTCGGCAAAGGTCGTCTACATTTCGTCTGAGGCGTTTGTGAACGACTATATTAAAGCCTTGGGCGACGGCAACATAGCGTCGTTCCGCAAACGCTACCGCAACACCGACGTCCTGCTCATCGACGATATCCAGTTCTTCGCCAAAAAGGAGAGCAGCCAGAACGAATTTTTCCACACTTTCAACGATCTTTTCAACGCAAACAAGCAGATTGTGCTCTCTTGCGACAAGCCGCTCAACGAGGTTGAGGACATCGAAAAACGCCTTGTGTCGCGCTTCGCGTGGGGCATGTGCGTTGACATCAAAATGCCCGACTACGAAACGCGTCTGGCGATTTTGCGCCGCAAAGTGGCGTCGCTTGGCGACTCCGCGAACATCGGCGACGACGTTCTTGACCTCATCGCCCGCCGCTTTACAAAAAACGTAAGGCGCATGGAGGGTGCGCTCAACAAGCTGATAGGCTATTCGTCGCTGATAAATTCGAACGAACCCGTCTCCCTCGAAAAGGCGGCGTACCTTCTCGCCGACGACTTCGTTCAGGAGGAGGGCGCGGCGGTTGACGTGGAGCTTATCCAGAAGAAAGTCGCAGAGCACTACCATTTGGAGGTTTCCGACATTGTGGGCAAACGCCGCACGTCGATGATTTCGATGGCCCGCCAAACCGCGATGTACATTTCAAGAAAGCTCACAACGCACACTTTGCAGGAAATCGGCAAACGCTTCGGCGGGCGCGACCACGGCACGGTAATCCACGCAATGAGGACGGTCGAAACCCTGCTCGAACAGGACGAAAAGGTAAAGCGCACCGTCGCGTTCCTGATGAAGTCGCTTTCAGACTAATCTTTTTTCCCGCCGAATTTTAAAGCCACCGAAAGGGGGCTTTTTTGTCGGTTAACGCGGGGGAGGACGAGGGCGCGGTGAGCGCCGCTCCGTAGAGCGGTTTTGTTTTGCGCGGCGCGGGGGACGACCGACGGCGCGGGGGACTTATTTCGCCGTTGCCGCGCGAAAATTTGCCGAGGGGGTAGATAAGGCGTTTTTGCGCCGACGTTTTGGCTTGTGTTTCGTGGCGCGAAATGCTTTTCTTTTTATCGCAATCAATCGATTGCAGAACGGAATTTTAACGCAAAACATTATGAGAAAAATAGCAGTATCGTTGTTGTTGTCGCTTTTTGCGGCGACTCTCGCGTTCGGCGCAAATACCGCCGACAATTCAAAACAGGCAGTCCAGACCGTGAAACAGTCTAAGGACGCCAAGAAAAAGCCCGCCAAAAAACAGCGCGAATGGGCTAAGTTCGACCGCTACGAAAGCGCGAACGCGCGTATTAAAAAAGCGCCAGCTGCCGTCTTCATGGGCGATTCGATTACCGCCAACTGGTATTCTTTCCGCCCCGAATTTTTCGCCGAAAACAACTACGCGGGGCGCGGAATCAGCGGGCAGACTTCCTCCGAAATGCTCGTGCGCTTCCGCAACGACGTAATCAACCTCAAACCCAAATATGTGGCGATTATGGCGGGAACAAACGACGTCGCCGAGAACAACGGGAAAATCAAGCTCGAAAACGTTTTGAGCAACATCATTTCGATGGCGGAACTTGGCAGACTCCACGGCATAAAGGTTGTGCTGTGCTCCGTTCTGCCCGCAAGCAAAATTCCGTGGCGCAACATTCCGGAGCCTGCGCAGAAAATCGCAAAACTCAACTCGCTCATCAAGGATTACGCCGAAAAGAACGGCTTTGCATACGTCGACTACTATTCCGCGCTCGTCGACGAGAACGGCGGACTTCCCGAAAAATATTCAAAGGACGGCGTCCACCCGAATAAGGAAACATATCCTATCATGGAGGCGTTAATCAAGGCTGAGTTTGCCAAGTAGGGCGCGCTTCGAAAGCGGATTTTTAATTTAATTACAATATGCGGCGGCTGCGTTTTTGCTTTTTGCAGCCGCCGTTTTTTTTGCGATTGAAGCGGGAAGCAGGCAAAATTTTCGGTGTCCGCAAATTTTGCCGGCGGGGCGCATGCGTTCTGAATGTCCGCAGTTCTTGGGCTTTCGACGGGCATTGCATCGGGGCGGCGGAAGCGCATTTACCCGTTTCCTGCGGGCGTCGGGCACAGCGGGCGGAAGCGCGTTTTCCGCTTCTACTGTCGCGCGGGTTTTGTTTGCGGCGGGAGGCGGGATAGTCGCCGCGCCCGCTATTTGCGGACGGGCAGCTCCCTCTGGTATGCGTTGCGCGGGCGGTTTTTGTCGAAATAGGCGATGCGGTCTTTCATTGCGGAGAAGTGTTCGGCAATCGCCTTTTCCCGCGCGGCGGAGTCTGTTCTGTCGACGAGAATGAATTTGCCTCCCGCGTTCCCGAGCTTTTTGAAGGCGTTTTCGACGTCGGCATCGCTTAGCGCGGGTATGCAGTTTTTGCCTTCCAGCGTGCCGTAGATATAGGTTTTTTTGAAAATGTAGAACACGTTGCCCTCGAACTCCGCCCCGTTGCCGCCCGACGAAAAGTAGGCGGGCGCGCCCCACATGATGTTGTTGCGGATTGTCAGCCCCTCAATCGGCTTGCGCTCGTATGAGAGCAGGGAGGAGTCCACGGTATAGGGGGTGTCGAATTCGTTGAAGCCCGAATCGAAGGCGATGTTGTCGGAAAACTCGCAGTTTTCGTAGACGCTTTTTTCGTGCACCGTGGCGGTCCAGTGTTCGAACGCCTGACGGCAGCGCAGGAATCTGTTTTTGCGGAAGATTATGTTTTGGGGGCGCGACTTTTTGCCGAGGTGTCCCTGAATCGTCGCGCCGCAGTCGAACGTGCGCGAGATTGCACAGTTTTCTACGAGATTGTTGTTGCAGGGGTCGCTTTCGCTCATCCAAAATTCGATTCCGTTGCCGAAGCGCACCCAAGTTTTGTAGCTGCGCAGAATCGAGCCGCCGATGAGGTCGATGTCGAGATTGCGGAATTGGCAGCTCCACGCCTTGCTGATTCCGTGCGCTCCGAAGCCCTTGACCGCCACGTTTTGCACCGTGCAGTTGCGCAGGTTGCGAATGCCGAAATTGTAGGGCAGAAGCGCGATTTTTTTTGCGAGCTTCGACGGGTGTGTCGGGCACTTGAAAAACAGGTGCGTGAACTTGTTGTTTTTGGGGGAGACTTCGCTTTTTTCGGCGTCGGACACCCAGAAGTCGCCGGTATCGCGCATGTTTTTGTAGTGGCGCGTCAGGCAGCCGTAGAGGCGGTCGTTTTCGATGTCGTAGACCGCGCCGATGTTGTTTTGCTCGCCGTCCGCCCTGAATCCCGAAAATGCCGAGTGTTTTGTGAGGTCGAGCCGCCAGACGCCGTCGGGGAGCTTCTTCCAAGCGTCCGATTTTTCGAGGATTTTCAGCCCGCAAAGGAGCGGCTTTTCGCCCTCCCCGTAGGCGTCTATTTGCGAGTTCTTGAAGCCGCTAAGCGATTCGAAGAAAACGTCGCCGCGTTTCAGAAACAGGTTTACGCCGTCTTTGGGGGCGGCGGCTATCGTGCGAAGTGGGGCGGAAATAGTGCCGTCGTTTCTGTCGTCGCCCGACGACGACGAAACGTAGATGTCTTGTGCGCTTGCAAGCTCCGAGATGAGCGACAGTGCAAATATCAGTACATGCTTGATTTTCATGGTAGTTGTTTTGTTTTGTTATTTTCTGTAAAAAAAGTCGCGGCGGTATTTTTCGCGCGTTTTCTTTTTGATTGTCTCTTTTTGCTCTGTGAAAGATTCGAGCACTTCCTCTTTCAGCCGCTTGTCGTTGCGGCTGACTATTTTTACGGTGTTGCCGACGCCTCCGATTTTCCTTTCGAACGCCCCGGCGTCCGCGTCCGACTCCGCCCAGATTGTGTCGTCGGGCGAGCTTCTGTTGTAGTAGAGGTACTGCCCCTTGTAGACGTAGAACGTGTTGTTTTGCAGCAGCGCGGGGTGTTTCTGGACGCTGTAAACGGGCGCGCCCCAGAATATGTTGTTCTTTACGACAAGCCCCTCGACGGGGTTTCTTTCGTAGGAGAGCAGGTTGGCGTCGCGCGTTTCGGGCGATGAAAATTCGTTTTCGCCCATGTCGAAGCATTTGTTGTTCGAAAATTCGCAGTTTTCGTATTTCGCCGTTCCCTCCTTTGCGGTCAGGAAGTGCTCGAAAGCCTGTCTGCACCTGAAAAAAGAGTTGTTCGAGAACTTTATGTTTTTTGCCGACATGCCGTTTCCGCCGTGCCCCTGAATCGTCGCGCCGCAGTCGTATGTGCGCGAGATTCGGCAGTTTTCGACGAGGTTGCCGTTGCACGGGTCTTTGGCGGAAATCCAGAATTCGACGCCGTTGCCGAGCCTCACCCACTGCGGGTAAGAGAGCTGGACGCTCCCGCCGATGAGGTCGATGTCGAGGTTTCGGAATTTGCAGTTCCACGCCTTGCTCACGCCGTGCACGCCGAAGCCCTTGACGGCGATGTTTTGCACCGTGCAGTTGCGCAGGTTGCGGATTCCGAACGAGTAGGTTATGAAGCCGATTTTGTCGCGGGAGTCGGCGGGGTTTTTGTCGAACTTGAAATAGAGGTAGCGGAATGTCTGGCTTTTCGATGCGCGGACGTCGGAAGTCCAAATATTGTCTGATACCCAGAAGTCGCCGACATGCGACAGGTCTGAGAAGCTGCGCACCAAGTGTCCGTAGACCTTGTCGGTTTTTGCGAAGTAGATTGCGCCGATGTTGTTTGTTTTTCCCTCCGCTTTGTAGCCTCCGAAATCCTCCTGTTTGGAGATGTCGAGCCGCCAGATGCCGTTGGGCAGTTTTACCCACGCGTCGTCGTTTTCGAGGATTTTCAGCCCGCAAAGAAGCGGCGCGTTGCCCTCGCCGTAGGCGTCTATTTCCGAGTCTGAAAAATCCTGCAAGGTTTCGAAGAAGACATCGCCGCGTTTCAGGAACAGGTTTACGCCGTCTTTGGGGGCGGCGGCGATTGTGCGAAGCGGCGCGGAAAGCGAGCCGTCGTTTTTGTCGTCGCCCGACGACGACGAAACGTATACGTCTTTGCCGAAAAGCGAACAGATTGCGACAAATGCCCCCGCGCCGATGAGAGCGAATTTTGATGCCATAAAAAATGTACCGTTCGAATAATCAGACGGTACATTGCGCGTAGAATTTTGTCAAGCCGATAAACTCAGAGCACGAAGGGGTCTGCGCCGAGCGTTCCCGCCAGCGATTTCAGATAGCCCATGCTCTTTACCGACTTAATCCGCGCCTTGACCGACTCTATTTCCGTCGCCGTTTGCGGCGTCTTTTCCTCGGCGGGCAGCGATTGCAGGTTTGCCAGCACCGTTTGCAGGTGGTTGACTTCAATCTGCTGTCTTGTGATGAGCCTTTCGGCGTACCACTCCGAGTTTATGACGCTTTCGAACGTGAACATTTTGCGGATCGATTCGTCTTCGAGCGTTTTGCCCTCGTAGTTGCCGTCTTTCATGATGTGTAGCAGTGTTTTGAGGGGCGGGCACGCGCCTTCGATTGAGCCGTCGTTGAAATACATTTCGGCGGCGCGTTTGTGCGCCCCCGCCATGTTGTCCATGCCGTCCACGAACGTTTCCATGTCTTGGAGTTCGGGGCGGAGCATGTCGGGGGTGAATATCGACGCGGGGGTCGAGAATATTCTGCCGAAGAAGCGTTTTACGAATTCGTCGGTGATTCGCCAGCCGAGGCGCGATGCGAGCACCTTTTTGCCCTTGTATTCGAAGTCTTTGCAGCGTTCGAGCATGCCGTCCTCGATGAGCTTTTCGGGGCGGAGTTCGTCGGGCTTCATGCGCGACCAGATTTCGGGCACGAGCAGGCTGATGTCGTGGTCGATTCTGTATTTCGGGCCGAGGTATCCCGTGCTACTGAGCCAGCCGTCGTATTCCGTCAGCGCGAACGAGACGAGCGCGTTGTTGAGGTCGGTAATGGGGCAGAGCGCGTTGAACGGCGCTTTCGTCATTGCGCCCTCCAAGCCCGCTCCGACCGTCGACGGCGACTTGCCCGTCATCGACGCGATGTACTCCATGAAGAGTTCGGGAAGTTCCAGATAGTGCATGGGGCCGTGCACCGCAAGCGACCTTATGCCGTCGCCCGCGGGGTTGTTTCGCCTGCCAGAAATCACCGCGCACACGGGGTGCGGCACGGTTTTGTCGAGCGGAATGTGCCGCGCGAGCCTCATGCCTACGTTCGCCACATAGTACTTGCGCTTGTTTACGATGTCGTCCCTGTTTTGCAGGTAGCGGACGTTTTTGCTGGGCGCGCCCTTTACGAGGCGCGGATTCGCCGAGCACACAACGTAGTCGGGCTTAGGCTCTTTGAGGAAGTGTTCGAGGTTCTCGCGCATGGGCGCGGTGAATTTGTCGAAGCGCAGCACGTCTTCGGCCATTTCCTGAACCTGCGGCCTGTCGAGCGGCTCGTAGTTCGAGAAGAACACGCCCTTTTTCGACATGTCCGATTCCGCGCGTTTGTCGTAGCCGCGCACCACCGCTTCGTCGGGACGCTGGAAGAGCCTGTATTCGCAGTTTTCCGTGAATTTTACCGACGCTTTCGGCTTCTTCGACATGTAGTCTGGAAGGTAGTCTACACTGCTTCTTGCAACGACAACCGAGCTTGTGATGTCGTCCTCCATTTGCAGCTTGACCGACGGCGCGAAGTCTTTGCGCAGGCTGAACGTGCGCCACGAGCCGTCCTCCGTAAAGCCGATTCTAAGGTACGAGGTCAGCACGTTTGCGTTCTTGTATTTGAGCGTGTTGCCGCTTGTGCCGTTGATTGTGTCTACCGTGAATTTGTCCTGCCATTTGCCCTCCCATTCGGGGCGGTAGTGGCGTTTTACCGTCAGCACGATTTCCCTGATGTAGAACGGGATTGATTCGACCCACTTGTTGTATTCGTCGGTGAAGTCGTCCGAGGGCGTGAGCAGTTTCACGACCGAGCCCATCGTGCGGCGCGAATCCAGAATTTTGCGGCTGTTTTCGCCCTTGTTTTGCGAGGGGTCTTTGTTGCGGCTGCCGTAGTTTTTGTTGATGATTTCCTCAACGAGCGCGATGTCCTTCTTGAAGTCGGCTACAATCGACGGCCCGTGGATAATGGCGTCGGAGATGTCTTTCGAGATTTCGCTCTTGCCGCCGCCCGAAACCGTCGCGGGCTTGTGGCAGTACATTCCCTCCTCGACCGTGCCGACAAGACGCCAGCGGCGGCTTTCGTGCGGCCTTGCCATTTCCACCTTGTAGCCGGCGGGGCTGATGTAGGTGATGTGCGGAAGCAGTTTTATGCTTTTCTGCTCGCCGTTTTTCTCCCATGTAACGGTTTGGGTTTTTAGCGAGAAATACGAGTTCTGGTCAACGTATATTACGTCGGGATATTTTTTGTCTCTCGCCCAGCCGTCGTCGAAAACTTCGATTCTGTCGCCGAGAAGCTCGACGAGTTCCGAGAACTTGCTGCGCGTGTTCGGCGCGTACGATTTCAGCCAGAAGTCTTCGCCGAGGTCGCGGCTTGCGAACGCCGTCGCGCCGCCGCTGTGCTCTTCCTCGCACTGTCCGTACATGTTCGCCGCAAAGCTGATTTGCGTTTTGATTTCCTTTTTGGAGTAGCCGAAATAGTTGTCGGCAAGCAGTGTTACGATTACGCCGCTCGAATCGCGGGCGGTGAGCTTGAAGGGCTTGCCGTCGTTGTAGATTTCGGATTCGTCCTTCCAGCACATGCCGTCGCGCTTTTGGCGGTCGGTTGCGTCTTCGAATTTGGGAAGCCCAAGCTCTTTCTTGGTGAGTTTTGTGAGGTAGGGGGCGAGCACGATGCAGCCCGTGTTGCCCGTCCAGGAGTCGTACTGGCGGTACGAGTCGTTCTTTTCAAGGTATGGATTTCCGCCGTTGCCGAAAATGCTTTCCACAAAGTCGAGGTTCGACACAAGCCCCCCGGGCGCGAAGAAGCGTATTTCCATTGTCTTCGCTTTCGAAACGTTCGGGATTTCGGGGCAGACAATCGGGCGCAGGAAGAGCGATACCCATGTGCGCGCCTTGTTTTTCTGCGTCGAGGTAATGGGCAGTTCGAGAATGTCGTCGGAGGCTTCGAACGCCTTTTTCCACATGTTTTTGAAGACGATTTTCGGTACCGCCTTTTTGTCGTCGGGAATCGGAAGCCCGCCCTCCGCGACGTGGAAGACGCCCGATGTCGTGCGCCTGTCGTTTTGCGGGTTGTTGAGAATGCCCTGACGCACCCTGAACGACTGCACGACTGAGTTTTGGTACATGTCGGAGTCGGGCGGCATGGAGAGCGTGCGCGCCGTGCCGAAATGGTCGAGCACAAAAGTCTTGTGCGGCAGGCTGGGTACGGGTTCGCGCTCGTCCATCACGTCTTCGAGGTAGGACTCTATGAACTCCATAATCCGCAGGTCGGACGGGCAGTAGATTTTAGACGAAAGTTTTGCGAACTCCCTGTAATTTTCGAGCAGCGGTTTTGCGAGTTCGAGAACCGGATAGTTCGATTCGTCGCCGAAAACGGGCTCGCCCGCAGCCGACAACCTCATGTTTACGTATTCGAAAAGCGCGTCGCCTCCGACTTCGTTTTCGCCGGAGTCGGGATTGATTCCGAGAGTTGCTCTATAATCCATAAAAACTAAAAAAATCAAGGCGCATGTTATAAGCAAAGCACGCCACTTCAAGCGAATTTTTGCGCCTTGCGGCAATATTTTTCCGGCGGAATTTCCGCCGAAATTTTCGCGTTTTCCGCCGCAATCCGCGCAAACGTCCGCATATAGCATATATTATCGGACGAAAAAAAATCCCGAAAAACACAATGTTTTCGGGATTCCGCTTCTCGGATTTTTTCGGAAGTCTACGCGACGTCGATTTCGCGGTACGCCCGCAGAACCTTTTCGTCGCCCGCTTCGGACTTGTCGCTTTGCAGATGTTCCGTGCCGTAGATGCCTCGGTAGCCCTTGTCGTGGATATGTTTAATCAGAACCTTGTAGTTGATTTCGCCCGAAAGCGGCTCGGTGCGGTTGGGAACGTCGCCGAGGTGGTAGTAGGCGATTTCGTCCCATGCGGCGTCGATGTTGCGGATAAGGCTGCCCTCCGTGTTCTGCTGGTGGAAAACGTCGAAGAGGATTTTGCACGACGGGCTGTTTACCGCCTTGCAAATCATGTACGCGTCGGAGGTTTTTTGCAGCCAAAGACCGGGGTGCGCCGTGAACGAAAGCGGTTCGAGCACCATTATAAGCCCGGATTTTTCGCAGATTTCGGCGGCGTATTTGAGCTGTTCGACGACGTTCGCCATCTGGTAGGAGTGTTCCAGCGAAAGGTCGGTCTTGCCGATTACGACGGTCGTCCACTTCGCGTTGATTTCCTTGCCGATTTCGACGGTTTTTTTAGCCTCCGCCTTGATTCTTTCAATCGCCGCCTGTTTGTCGGGACGCGCGCCGCGCTTGTCGCTTTTGCAGGCGGTAAGCCACTGTCCGCCGCCTATCGACGACGTGAACACGCCGAAGTCCATGCCAAGCTTTGCGATGCGGTCGGCAAGAGCCTTGCGCTTTTCGGGGGTGTATTTCATCATGTCGTTGTCTTCCATTGCGCGGAAGCCCTGGTCGTACCAGAAGTCGATTTTGTCTACGTCGGAAAGTCCCTTAGTGAGGTGGGGGCAGAGGTTTGTCCACTTGTAGATGTTTGCGGCGAATTTGCATTTGAAGGGCTTTGCGCCTTTTGCGCCGCCCGAGGCTTTTGCCGACGCGCCGATAACCGACGCGCCCAATATCGCGCCGAGCGTCTGTTTTGAGAATGTTCTTCTGGTCATTGTGTTGATTTTAGTTTGTGTTGCGCGGATTTCCGAATCCGCGGAGTGAAAGTTCGAAGACTATTTTTTGGAATTTTTAAAGTCAATATAAATTCCGCCGCCGAGGATTACCGACGGGTCGGAGTCGTGAATGGCGAGCACTTGACCGCCCGCGATTGCCCGCTGTGGCTTCTCGAATTCCACCCTTGCGCGGTTGTCGGGAAGCGGCGTGAAGAGCACCTTTACGAGGTCGTCGCGGTATCGCACGCGGGCGTAGATTTCGCGCGGCTCCAAAATCGGCTTGTTAATCCAGTTGATTTCGTCGATTTCCGCGGACGTGCGCCAGAGGTCTGGGGCGTCGGGGGCGTCGAACGCCACGACAAGTTCGTTTGTCTCGAAATTTTTTGCCACCACTACATACCTCTTGCCCTCGGCGTTCGACGGCACGCCTATTCCCTTGCGCTGCCCGATTGTGTAGTTGAACAGCCCCGTGTGGCGTCCGAGCACCTTGCCCGACGGATTCACGATGTTGCCGTCGCTCTCGGGAATGTAGTGTTTGAGGAAGTCCTGAATTTTGATTTTTCCGAGGAAGCAGATTCCCTGGCTGTCCTTTTTTTCGGCGTTCGGCAGCCCGTTCATGCGGGCGATGTCGCGCACTTCGCTTTTGAGCAGCGAGCCTATCGGGAACATTGCGCGTTGCAGCTGCCGCTGGGTAATCATGCAGAGGAAGTACGACTGGTCCTTGCTTGGGTCGGCGGCTTGCACGAGGTCGCGCGAGCCGTCGGGGTTCTCGCGCAGCGAGCAGTAGTGCCCCGTGGCGACGCGCCCGAAGCCGCGTTTTTCGGCGTAGTCGAGAAACTTTCCGAACTTCATTCTGCGGTTGCACATCACGTCGGGGTTGGGTGTCAGCCCGCGCCTGTACCCGTCTACGAGGTATTCGACGATTTCCCTGTGGTACTCCTCTATGAAATCGACCACTTCGAACTCCACTCCCAAGTGCTCGGCGACCGCGCGGCAGTCGAGAATGTCCCGATGCCACGGGCAGTCTCCGAAAACGTCGATTCCCTCCTCGTTCACCCACGTTTTCATGTAGGCGGCGGAAACGTCCTCCCCCTGCTGGCGGAGCATTGTGAGTGCGACGGAGCTGTCCACGCCGCCCGAAAGGGCTGTCATTATCTTGCTCATTTCGAATTTTTGTACCACGACGCCGTTATGGCGTAGCGTTTGATTTTGTAGTTTATCACGCGTTCGGTGAGGTTGAGTTTGCGGGCGGCGGCGGCGGCGTTGCCCCTGTTGGCTTTGAGAGCCTCGGTTATAAGCTCGCGCTCGAACGACGCCACCATCGAGTTGAAGTCCACGTCCTCCCCGTAGGGAGCGGGTTTGTCCATGTAGCCCGCGCGGACGGCGGGGGTAAGGTTGTAGCCCGAAATCGCGGAGTCGTTCGACGACATCACCGCGCGCTCGATACAGTTTTCAAGCTCGCGCACGTTCCCCGGCCAAGTGTAGACGGTCATCATGTTGATTGCGGGCGTTGAAATGCGCTTGATGTTTTTGCCGTAGATTTTGTTGTATTTTTCAAGAAAGTGCTCGGCAAGGAGCACGATGTCGCTTTTTCTGTCGCGCAGGGCGGGCAGGTGGACGGTGTTTTTTGAAAGCGCAAGGTAGAGCTTTTTGTCGAAGCCGTTTTGCTCGACCGATTTTTCGAGGTCGGCGCACGATGCGCAGATAAGGCGGGCTTTCCCCGCGGCGTCGGTCGAGCCGTTGATTCTCCTGAATCTGCCCGTGGAAATGTATTCCGCAAGAAGCTTCTGGGCGGCGGGCGAAATTTCCGCGATTTCGTCGAGAAACACCGTTCCCCCCTTTTCGAGAAGCCCCTCCTTGCCGAAGTGCGCGTTTGCAAATGCGTCCTTTTCGAAGCCGAAGATTTCGCCCACAAGCGCGTAGTCGGGCAATGCCGCGCAGTTTACCACCGAAAACGGCTCTCCGCCGATTGCCCTTGCCACAAGCTCCTTGCCCGTGCCCGATTTTCCGCGTATCAGCACGGGCTTGTGCTGGCGCGAGAACCGCGCAATCGCCTCGTACACAATCTGCATCGCCCCGCAGTTGCCCAAGATGTTCGGCGGGCGCATGAGGGTTGTGCTAAGTTCGAGTTTCAGCCGCCTGTTTTCGTCGAGAAGCTTGTTGCGCTCCTCGTGTTTGAGGTAGATGAGCGCGACGGCGTCGGCGAGAATGTTGGCGACGGTTTCGAGCAGTTCGAGGTCGCGGTCGAGGTCGGCTTTTTTTGGCAGTTTGCGGTCTATGCTGAGAGTGCCGATGACCTGCTCTATGTAGATAATGGGCACGCAGACGAACGCGATTCCTTCGAGCGATTCTCCGCGGGTTTTCGTGCGGTCGAGAAATTCTGGGCTTTTTGAAATGTCCCCGATTACAACCGACTTCCCCTCCGCAGCCACGCGCCCCGTGACGCCCTCGCCCATTTTGTAGACGCCGCGCTTTATGGATTCGTCGTCCATGCCGTGCGACGCCTCTATAAAAAGATAGTCTCCGTCGCGCAGGGTGATTGTGCCGCGCAGAAGCCCCATTTCGCGGTCGAGAATTTCGAGGGTTTCGGCGATAAGCTCCGAGACGTTTTTTCTTCGCACCACCGCTCGGCTTATTTTGTGCAGCACCGACATTTCGAGGTCGTCGTATCGAATCTCGTTTTCGATGTCCTGTGCCGTCTTTTTTGCCATATTCGTCCATTTATTTCACGGAATCGGCGGCGTTTCAACAATAAATTCGGGCGGGCGGAAGCAAAAAAAACTTGTATCGACGGCAAGGCGGAATAGTCTTGGGGAAAATGAGTGAAGCTTACCAAGTCATAGCGCGCAGATACCGCCCGAAACAGTTTTCGGAGCTCGTCGGGCAGGAGCATATCGTAAAGACCCTCACCAACGCGATAGAGTCGGGGAGGATTGGGCACGCGTACCTTTTCGTCGGTCCGAGGGGCACGGGTAAAACGACGGTCGCCAGACTTTTCGCAAAAGCCCTCAACGCAAAGGGCGGCCCGAATATCCACCCAGACGACAACGACGAAATCTCCCGCGCAATCATGGACGGCTCGTGCATGGACGTCGTGGAAATCGACGGCGCGTCGAACCGCTCGATTGACGAAATCCGCAATCTCCGCGAGGAGTGCCGCTACGCCCCTGCGCAGTGCACCTATAAAATCTACATTATCGACGAAGTCCACTCGCTGACCCCCGACGCATTCAACGCCCTTCTGAAAACGCTCGAAGAGCCGCCCGCGCACGTCAAATTCATTTTCGCGACGACAGAGGCCCACAAGGTTTTGGGCACAATAACGTCGCGCTGCCAACGTTTCGAATTCCGACCGATTCCCGAAAATCTCATCGCAAACCACCTTGCGGAAATCGCGAAGAAAGAGGAAATCTCCGCGACGCCAGAGGCGCTGGCGGCAATAGCGCGGCTCGCAAACGGCGGCATGCGCGACGCCCAGAGCATTCTCGACCAGATGATTTCGTTCTGCGGGCGCACGCTCGGCGTCTCCGACGTAATCGGCGTCTACGGATTGGCGTCGGACGCGCAGATTTCGGGGCTTGTGGAAAACATGGCAAAGGGCGACTATTCCGCGGTGGTGAAGTCTGTGGACGAGCTTGTCAACGGCGGCTGCGACCTCTACCGCGCCTTGTGCGACATGCAAAACTATGTCCGCAATTCGATGATGGAGTCTTTCTCTACGGGCTACAAGGAGTTCGGCGGCAAACGCCTTTCGAGCGAGCAGATGATGCGCATGCTCGACGTGCTTCAAAACGCCGAAAAGGGGCTGAAAAACGGGCTTTCCGAAAAGGCGAACTTCGAGGTCGCGCTCCTGAAAGCCGTCGAGCAGAGCAGGGCGCGGGCGATAAACACGCTCATCAAGGAACTTGAAAAACTTTCGAACGCCCCCGTCGAAGTTCAAAAAAAAAATAGCCCTTCTGCTTAGGGAGGTTTTGAAGGAGTCGCGCGACTTCGCCCGCGCATACGCGGCGGCGGTCGAACGCGCCCCGAAGGTCAAAAAATTCGCGCCGCCCGCGGAGGAGCGCAAGGCGGTTGTGTACCAGTCGAACACGGCGGAGTTCGAGGCGGCGTTGGGCAAAATTTCGAAAGGGCTTCTGGCTGTGCTCGATTCGCAGTTCGGAAGCAAGCCGCAGTCGCTCGTTGTGGGCGGCATAAAAGATGAGCGTTCGGCGGAAAAGCCCGACGACGCCGCAATCGAGGACGAATCCGTTTTGCGGATTTTCGAAGAGGAGGATTCTGAATAATGGAACATGCTTTTATTTTGTTTTTCGCCGCGCTTGCCGCAATCGGGATTGCTTTCGGCGTTTGGAGGTGGCTGTCTGTCTCCCGCAACGCGAAGCGGCTTGCCGAAAACTCGGAGCGCGCTGCGGAGATGCTTGCGCGGCTCGCCTCCGAAACCGCCCGCGCCGACGCCGTGCTTGCCGAAAATTCCGAATTGAAGACGGAACGCGCCGCGCTCATAGAATCGAAAATCGCGGCGGAAAAAAAGCTCTCCGCCGCCGAGGAACGCGCCGCCGCGCTCGCCGAGCGCATCGCAAACCGCGCCGAGGAGGAACGCGCCTTGCGCGAGAAATTCGCGGCGGATTTCGAAAACCTTTCGAACAGAATCTTCGAAACCGCCCGCGGCAAAATGACCGCGGCGAACGCCGAGCAGGTCGGCATGGTTCTCGCGCCGCTAAAAAGCAGCCTCGGCGAGTTCCGCGAGCGCGTCGAAAAACTCAACGAAACGAGCGCGCGCAACAACGCGTCGATGGGGGCGCAGATAGAGTCGCTGCTGAAAATGAATACGCAGCTCGGCGACGAAGCCCGCAACCTGACGGCTGCGTTGCGCTCCAACAACAAAGTTGCGGGCAACTGGGGCGAGGCGGTTTTGGCGCGAATCTTCGAGTCTTGCGGCTTCATGGAGGGCATACATTTCCGCTCGCAGAAAAGCTACGCCGACACGCAGGGCGAGCAAAAACGCCTTATGCCCGACTACGTTGTGTATCTGCCAGACTCGCGCTCCGTCGTTGTGGACTCAAAACTCTCGCTCCCCGATTTCGTCGACTACTGCTCCGTCTCCGACGCCTCCGCAAAACGCGCGGCGTTGACGAAATTCAAAAAATCCGTGCGCGAACACCTCAACGAATTCGCTAAAAAATACAACGATTTGCCCGATATTACCTGCGGGTTCAAGGTTATGTTCGTGCCCGTCGAGGGCGCGTACAGCCTCATTGTCGAGGAGGACAAAACGCTTATCGCCGACGCCTACGCCGCAAACGTGCTCGTCGCCGGCCCTTCGGAAATCATGACCGTTTTGAAGTTCGCCGAAATCGCCTACCGCAACGAGGCGTTCGCAAAAAATCTCCGCGAAATCTGCAATGTGGGACGTCTTTTGCACGAGCGCGTCGAGCTTTTCTCCAAACGCTTCGAGCAGCTCGGAAACAAGATAACGACCCTCCAAAAGGACTACGACGACACCCGCAAAACGCTGTCGCAGGGCGGGCGGAGCGTGCTCGACACCGCGAAAAGATTTATCGAAAAATCAAAGAACGCAAACATCGACTTTGAAGAAAGCGAGCCGGAAAATGAGCGATGAACAAAAACGCCCCGAATGGGTTCCAGAAAACGCCGACAAACGGTTCTTCACGACTTCTGTAATGTCGGGAGTTCCGTCGCCGTCCGACGTTTCCTACGCGCCGCGCCCGAAGCGCAAAAAGCTCACTCTCGAAGACTACAAGGCGGGCGTGCTCGCCGCCGACAAAACCGTTCTGGCGCGGGCAATAACACTCGTGGAAAGCAATTCCGACGCGCACTTCGACGCCGCGCAGGAGCTTATCGCAAGCCTGCTTCCGCATTCGGGCAAGGCGTTCAGAATCGGAATTACGGGCGTCCCCGGCGCGGGGAAATCGTCGTTCATAGAGACATTCGGCTCGATGCTCTGCAACGAGTTCGGCAAGAAAGTTGCGGTGCTCGCGGTAGACCCGTCAAGCTCGATAACCGGCGGCAGCATTTTGGGCGACAAAACCCGCATGGAAAACCTTTCGCGCAACGCAAACGCGTTTATCCGCCCGTCGCCGTCGGGCGGAGTGCTCGGAGGGGTCGCCCGCAAAAGCCGCGAAACAATGATTCTTTGCGAGGCGGCGGGCTACGACGTAATCCTCGTCGAAACCGTGGGCGTAGGGCAGAGCGAGGTCACCGTGCGCTCCATGACGGACTTCTTCCTGCTCGTGCAGCTTGCCGCGCAGGGCGACGAATTGCAGGGAATAAAAAAGGGCGTCATCGAGCTTGCCGACGGCATTCTCGTCAACAAGTGCGACGGCAACATGGTGGAACGCTCCAACCTCAAACGCGCCGAGCTTGCGGGGGTGCTCAACTTCCTCAACTCGCCTACGCCCGATTGGAAGCCGTTTTGCGACGTCTGCTCCGCGCTCACGGGCATGGGCATTCGCTCCGCGTGGGAGAAATTGGAGGAGTTCCGCAGGAAAACAACCGCCGACGGATACCTCGAAAAACGGCGCGGAGAGCAGGAAACCGAGTGGTTCAAGTCGCTGCTCGAACGCGAAATTTTGCGCAGATTCTACCGCCGCGACGGCATGGAGGAGGCAATCGCCCGCTACTCGAAACTCGTCTCCGACGCCGAAATTACCGCAGCCGCCGCCGTCAAAAAACTGATGTCCGACAATGGATAGCGGCGAACCGCAGATTTCCCCCGACCTCAAAAACACCGTGGCGGAGTTCCGTGCCTTTCTCAAAATGGAGCTTGGGCGGAGCGCAAACACGGTGGCTTCGTACACGTCCGACGTCGCGCAGTTCGCGGCGTTTCTGCACGCGCGGAAAATAGAGTCGTTCGCCGACGTCGACGCCGACTCGCTTGTCGAGTGGATTTCGGGGATTGCCCGCAACACAAAGGCTTCAACGCAGTCGCGGAAACTCAGCGCAATGAAGTCGCTCGCGGGCTTCCTCGTAGACGAAAGGGTTTGGTCGAAAAACTACTGCGACCTCGTCGCGCGTCCGAAACTCAGGCGCAATATCCCCGAAATACTCTCCGCCGAGGAAGTCGCCCGCCTTCTGGAAGCCCCGCCTACCGACACCCCAGAGGGGCTGCGCGACCGCGCCATGCTCGAACTGATGTACAGCAGCGGGCTGCGCGTCTCCGAACTTTGCGGAATCCGCGAAAGCGACATCGACGTCGCCGAGCGCATTTTGCGCGTCGTCGGCAAAGGCTCGAAAACGCGCCTCGTGCCCGTCGGGGCGTACGCGCTTGCGGCAATCTCGGCATACAAGGCGGCGCGGCGCGACATCTTGGGGGGCGCGGAAGTTCCCGAACTTTTCGTAACGCGGCGCGGCGGGAAAATTTCGCGCAAAACGTTCTGGTATAATATAAAAAGATACGCAATAGCCGCAGGGATAGAAAAAAACGTAAAGCCGCACATTCTGCGCCATTCGTTCGCAACCCACCTGCTGCAAAACGGCGCAAATCTGATGTCGATACGCGAAATGCTCGGGCACAGCGACCTTTCCACAACGCAAATCTACACGAACCTCCTCAACGACGAAATCTGCGCCCAGCACGCAAAAAAACACCCGCGCTCGAAGATGGACGTTCCCGATTCGCTATGATTGCGCCGCGCCTGCAAAATGTTTGCGACTGATTGCGGCTATCCCGTAATCAGGATTTTTATTCCGATTAAAACAAGCACTATTCCGCCCGCCACCGCGAATTTTCCGTCGTGCGAGCTTCCTATCCGCTTGCCGAACTTTATTCCGCACACCGAGAACGCGAACGTCGTAAGCCCTATGAAAATCGACGGGTACAAAATGGGGTATTTCGCGCACGAAAACGACACCCCGATTGCGAGCGCGTCGAGGCTCGTTGCAACCGCAAGCAGGAAAAGAACGCGGTAGTCGAGCTTCGGATAGGCGAAGCATTCGTCGATTTCCTCCTTCTTCGAAAATCCGTCGAACACCATTTTTCCGCCGACGAGCGCGAGCATCAAAAAAGCAATCCAGTGGTCGAACGCCGCGATGTACTCGTAGGCGAATTCGCTCAGATTCCAGCCCGCAAGCGGCATTATCGCCTGAAACAGCCCGAACGCCCCCGCGACTATCGCCGCGTTTTTGTTGGCGATTTTCGGCGCGCTTATTCCGCAGGCAATCGACACCGCAAACGCGTCCATCGAAAGCGCGATTGCGATAAATACCAGTTCGACAAAATTCATATCTTTCCGATAATGCCGCGCGCGCATTTTGGAACAAGAAAATTTTTGAAAATGGTTGAAAAACACCGCGTGTTTTGCGCTAATTGCCGCATGGAACGACTACTTCTCGACGGCGCGGAAATTTTGAAATTCAAAGCGGGCGCGTCAACATATCTTCTCAACCCAAAAGAGGGCGCGCGGCTCGTCAACTGGAACATTTCGATGGCGGACGGCGTCGTCCGCGACATTATCTACTGGGACGAAAACGCCCCGCTTTCGGGCGCGGATTTCGTTTCGGCTTCGGGCGGCATGTTCCCGATGTTCCCGTTCGGCGGGCCATCGTACGTCGACGGCAAAAAGGGCTTTTGGAAAAGCCCCGACGGCCGCGTTCTGCCCATGAAGCTTCACGGCTACGCATACGACGGCGTTTTCGAAACCGTCTTTTCCTCCGACTTCGACATTCGCCTGCGCCTCGTCCCCTCCGACGCCCTGCGCGAGGCTTACCCGTACAAGTGCGAATTTTTTGTCCACTACCGCTTCGGCGAGCTGTCGTTCTCTTGCGAGCTGATTCTCTCGAACGAATCGCCGGAAAAAATCCCGTGGGGCTGCGCGCTCCACCCTTATTTCTACCTGCCGTGGATTGGCGGAACTTCGCGCAAAAACTACCGCCTCCTCTCCGACGCAAAAAAGGCGTTTTCTTTCGACGGCGCAACGGGAACGTCGTCGCCCGCCGACATCTTCAAAAACTCTTTCGACGACCCCTCCATGGTCAACAAAGTCTGGACTTCCCTCAAACAGGCGTCCGCAAAGTTCGGCCCGAAAAACGGCGAGGAGGACATTACCGTGAAAATCGGCGGCGGCGGCAAAGAGCTTGGCGCGTCGTTCATAACGTGGTCGAAGCCCGACGCGCCGTTCTACTGCGTCGAGCCGTGGATGTCGCCGCCGAATTCTGCGGCAAAACCCGTGCATTTTGTCGAGACGGGTGAGACAAAATCTTTCTCGGCGGAATTTTCTCTCATTTAAAACGATATGCGGGCTGTATTTCAAAGGGTAAAAAACGCGGCGGTCGATGTTATCGACGAGCCGCAGCACCGTTCAGCCGAAATCGGCGCGGGCGCGCTGATTTTGCTTGCTGTCGAAAACAACGATACAGAGGACGACGCAAAATGGCTTGCGTCGAAAATCGCCCGCATGCGCGTTTTCGGCGACGCGGAGGGAAAGATGAATCTTTCGCTTTTGGACGTCGGAGGCGACGCGCTTGTGGTGAGCCAGTTCACGCTGTACGGCAGCCTGAAAAAAGGCACAAGGCCGTCGTTCAACCGCTCGGCGAGGGCGGAAATTTCGAAGCCGCTGTACGAAAAATTTTTGGAATGCTTGGAGGCGGAGCTGGGAAAGAAAGTGGGAAGAGGCTTGTTCGGGGCAATGATGAACGTAAGCCTAACCAACGACGGGCCCGTAACCATTATCCTCGATTCTGACGGGGCGTGAAAATACCCCTCTAAGAGCGTTTCGCGAATGTCTCAGACTGCTCGCGTAC
>OGFM01000280.1_pt1 | contig 45311 bp, 34 predicted proteins | sample 1570871 | NCBI WGS metagenome assembly OGFM01 (sample SAMEA2581957, study PRJEB24529) | metagenome | biome: Human gut stool | place: China | collected 2011
GCCATAACCGCCATAACCGCCGTTTCCGTAGCCGTAGCCGACCACTACTTTCTTCTTTTTGACGGTTTTTGTCTGCGGGGCGTTCGGGTTTGCCGACGCCTTCGGATTCTGTTCGTTGTCTTCCATATAAAAAATCTGTGTTGTCGAAAAGTTAAAAAGCGAGCCTTAGAACATGGCTTCGGGCACTTCGATTGTGTCGCCTTCAAGCACGGGGAAGTCGCGCACTTTTTCGTTGTTGAGTATTGCGCGGAAGTCGATGTCGAAAACTTTGAGTTCGCCGCTGGGAAGCAGGCGTTTTACGATTACCGAACGCTGGTTGGCGAGCCTCGTCAAGCCGTTCGAGTACGCGATTGCCTTCGAGAGCGTCATAGCCTCCTCGGGCGGGAACACGACAGTTCCGGGACGGTTGACCTGCCCAACCACATACACGCACTTCGGCGAATATTCCGAAATGAAAATGGAGACGTCGGCATTGACCAAAAAGTCTTTCTCGTAAAGCTGCTTTATGAGTTTTTGAGCCTCCTGAACGGTAAGCCCCGCGACTTTTACCGCGTTTACAAGCGGCAGAACAATCATGCCGTTTTGGCTGATTTTATACACTGTATCCAAATCGGGCTCCTGAAAGACCTTGATAGTCAGAACGTCGAGCGGACGCAGTTTGTACTGCGATTCTCCCTGCGAATTCTCCGCCCCGTTTGCAAAGCACGACAATGCCGCAAGGATTGCCCCCGCAAGCAAAAGCCTAAATTTTATAAAATTAATCATACTGGTTCGAAGTTCTAGCATAAAGCGCGCAACTATTTCAACAATATTTTTACGCGTAAAATCGGGCGCGGGACGCGGAACGGACACATAAAAGAGTTGAATTTTTCGAAAAAAACCGATAAACCGTCGGTACAATTTTATAAAAGCCTAACAACAGACAGGAATCATGACAAACAACAACGAAATACTCCAAAAAGCCGCAAACGAAGCGCGCGGACTCGCAATAGACGCAATCAACGCATGCTCGTCGGGGCACTTGGGTCTGCCGCTCGGCTGCGCGGAAATCGGCGCGGTGCTTTTCGGGGAAATACTCAAAATCGACCCCAAGAACCCCTCGTGGCTCAACCGCGACAAATTCGTGCTCAGCGCGGGGCACGGCAGCATGTTCCTGTACTCGTGGCTGCACATTTCGGGATACGAACTCTCCGTCGAAGACATCAAAAACTTCCGCCAAAAAGGCTCGAAGACCCCCGGACACCCCGAATTCGGCGAAACGGTCGGGGTTGAAGCCACAAGCGGCCCGCTCGGACAGGGCGTGGCAAACGCGGTCGGCATGGCGATTTCCGAAAAAATGGCGGCGGCAACCTTCAACACGCCCGACTTCAAAGTGTTCGACCACAAAATCTGGTGCCTTGCGGGCGACGGCTGCATGCAGGAGGGAATCTCGGCGGAAGCGGCGGCAATAGCGGGCGTGCAGAAGCTCGGCAACCTCGTGCTCATGTACGACTCAAACGACGTAACGCTCGACGCCATGGCGGATAAAACCATGGCGGAAGACACCGCAATGCGCTTCGAATCCTACGGCTGGGAAGTCTCCAAGTGCGACGGGCACGACATCGACGCAATCCGCCGCGCCCTCACCGCCGCGAGAGACTCGCAGTCCGACAAGCCCAAGCTCGTAATCTTCAAAACGACAATCGCAAAGGGAATCCCCGAAGTCGAAAACTCAGCAAAGGGGCACGGCGAGGGCGGCGCAAAGTTCGCCGACGCCGCAAGAAAGGGTCTGGGACTGCCCGAACAAAAATTCTTCGTAAGCGACGCCACCTACAAATTCTTCGACGAAGCCGCAAAACGCCGCGCCGAAACGCGCAAACAGTGGCAAGAATCGTTCGTCGAATGGCAGAGGGAAAACCCCGACCTTGCCGACAAGCTCGACAAGTGCCTGAATAAAAAGACGAACCGCCCCTCGGCGGAGGAGCTTCTCAAACTCGTTCCCGAATTTCCCTCCGAAGACAGGAGCGCGACGCGCGCTTCGGGCGGCAAAGCAATGAACGACCTCGCCAAAGCCCTGCCCTACATGACAACGGGCGCGGCGGACCTCTACGGCTCGACGAAAAACTACCTTAAAGACATGGGCGACTTCTCGCCCGAAAACCGCGCGGGACGCAACATCTGGTTCGGAATCCGCGAACACGCAATGGGCGCAATCTCAAACGGCATAGCCTACTGCGGAATATTCGAGCCGTCTTGCGCAACCTTCCTTACGTTCGCGGGCTACATGCTGGGTTCCATACGCGTCTCCGCGCTGTCGAGGCTTCCCATGCAATACGTCTTCACGCACGACTCAATCGGCGTGGGAATGGACGGTCCCACCCACCAGCCCGTCGAAATGGTCTCAATCCTGCGCTGCATACCGCGCCTCGACGTAATCCGCCCCGCGGATTCGGAGGAATGCGCGGCGGCGTGGGCTGCGGCGATTTCGCGCAACGACGGCCCGACCGCCCTCATACTTTCGCGCCAAAACCTTCCCCTGCAAACTTCGATATCCGCCCAGACAAAACGCCTCGGCACGCTCAAAGGCGCGTATGTGGCAAAAAAGGAAAATGGCGATTTGAAGAAAATCATAATCGCCACAGGCTCTGAACTGCAATGGGCAATGAAAGCCGGCGAAGCGGAGAACGGCACAAGAGTGGTCTCTATGCCCTCGATGGAAATCTTCGAACGCCAGAGCGATGCGTATAAAAACGAAGTTCTGCCCGCGTCCTGCAAAAACAGAATCGCGATAGAGGCGGGAATTTCGCAGCCGTGGTACAAGTACGCGGCAAAGGTGGTCGGCACGGACGACTTCGGCTTCTCCGCCGACGCCCCCTACCTGTTCGAAGCTTTCGGAATTTCCGAAAAGCCGCTTCTCGGATAATCCGCAAAATAGGCACGCAAAACCGCCGGCGTGCAACGGCGGTTTTTTGTGTATTCCGACGGCAAAACGGTTATAAAGCAAAGCCGATTTACGATAAAAAAGTTGTCGTACCCGAAAATCCGCCGACAAAAAATTGCTTGATTTTTGTGCGGATTTTGCAAGGATAGTGTAAAAATGGATTCACCGTTTTCATATACTGTATAAAAACGGCGAATCTATTAAGAACAAACAAACAAAAAAATAGATATGAAAAAAGCAATAATAGGCTTACTCGTAGCAGGCGCGGCAATCGCCGCCAACGCGCAAGACAAGGCGCTTCTCGAAACGCTCGTCAAGAAGGGCATGCTCACCCAGCAGGAAGCGGCTCAGATTGCGAAGGAATCGGTCGCGGTAACACCCGCCACTAAGAGCACAAAGTCGATTAAGATTTTCGGCGGCGCGCAGGGTTGGTATACATGGGGCAAAGACACCGTAAAAGCGGGCACTGCCACCTCCCCCAAACAGACAAGCGGCTTCACACTCCGCTACGTAAAACTCGGCGTTGAAGCGGACGTCGGCGGCGGTTGGAGCGCGACGGTCGTTACGGACTTCGGTTCGGAAGGCTCGTCCCGCAACTACCTCGACAAGGTCGTAGCCTCCAAGAAGGTTGACCTCGACTACCTCAACGGCACGCTCCAGCTCGGTCTCCGCAAGGCGAACATGGGCTACGAACAGAATATGTGCGACTTCGGACAGCTCGCAATCGAACGCTCCGTCGCCACAAACTTCTTCACCCGCGGCTCGTACGGCGACTATTCCAAGAACTTCGGCGGCAGAACGGTCGGCGTATTCTGGGACGGCAACATCACGCAGGTCGAAGGCCTCTATTACAGCCTCGCTGTAACTTCGGGTCTGACGGAATCGACCGACGGCTTCCTTTCGAGCGCGCAAAACAGCAGCGCATTGAGCTTCTACGCTTCGATGGGCTACAAGAACATCGCCGAAATCAAGGGCGAATCGCTCGCGTACGACTTCGGCATGAACTTCGGCTACGCTCCGCAGGGCATGCGCAACAACGTCGTAAACGAATCCAGAGGCAGCGTTTGGGGCATCAACCCCTATGCGACGGCTAGCTGGAAGGGTCTGACGGCAATCGCGGAATTCTTCCTCCAACAGTATGAAGACTACACTCCGCTCGGCAGCGGCAGCGGCATCTGCAAGACCCCGCTCGGCGCGAACCTCACGGTTGCGTACAAGATGGATATGGGCGACTGGGGCGCAATCGAACCCGTTGCGCGTTGGTCCTACGTCTACGCGAACGGCGGCCCGATTGTCTCGGAATTCTCCGACGACCTCGCCTACAACCAGGCTATGACGGGCTACCTCGGCTTGAACTGGTACGCGACGGCGTCGGTCAAGACATCGCTGGGCTACGAATTCGGCTACTTCGATCAGGACGTAGACGGCGGCGCGGCTCGCACATACAGCAACAGCGTACGCGCGCAGGTTCAGGTTCTCTTCTAATCGGGAACACCCGAATTATAAAAATACCGCACGGATTCCTCCGCGCGGTATTTTTTTGCGCCACACACGAAAAATTACCCCTTCAAATACCGAACACAGCCGCAAGACAAACACGGAAACGGCGCGGGGGCGAAAATCCGCAAAACCCGCCAATCCGCCGAATCCCCCGCCGAACCCGCCGCGCAAGCCGCAGCAACCGACACACTCCTCCACTCACCGCCCCGCAGATAAAAAAGAAAAATCGGGTAAAAAACTTGCCCGAATTTTTTTGCGCCGTAATATGAAAAACGTGATTGAAAGATATTTTATAAAGCCCGTCGAATCGCTGCCGAAAGCGTGCGCAAAGTGGTTTGTCGAAAAATTCGCCGACAGGCTCGAACGCCGCCCCGCAAGCTTCGAGAAAATACTCGTGCTAACCCCCACGCGAAACGCGGCAAAAAACTTCAAAAACGCGGTTTTCGCCGAATGCCTGTCGCGCGGGATAGACGCAATTTCGCAACTGCGCGCCGGCACGCTCGAAGACGAACTTGCGCGAAACGGAACCGACCGCGACGAGCCGCAATCGACGCTCGCAAGGGCAATCTGGACAGACATTCTGGACTCGCGCGACCTCTCGGAATTCGCGTCGCTCTTCCCCGCCGAAACGCCGAAGCGCGAGGATTTCGCAAGCGTCTGCCGCCAGTTTATGTTTTTGCAGGACGCCATCGCGGAAAACCTGCTGACAATTTCGGACGCCGCAAAAAAACTCGCGGACACCCCCGACGCCGCGCGGTGGAACGAGCTCGCCGCTCTCGAAAAAATCTTCGCCGAGCGCGTGGCGAAAAGGGGCAAAACCCCGCACGCAAAATCGCTGAAAAACGCGGTTGAACGCACGGCAAACGCGGGCTGGGAAACAATAGTCGTGGCGGGCAACCCCGACGTTTCGCCCACGCTAAAATCATTGCTCGATACATTCGCGGGACGCTCGCTAATCGCCGTGGTCGGCGAAAACGAAAACCTTTTCGACCCCTACGGCGCGCCTAAAACGCCCGAATACCGCGACAAAAACACCGCGCTCGAAGACGGCGCAATCCGCGTCTACCATAGCGTCGCGGCGGAGGCGCAGGCGGTCGCGGAACTCGCAGGCAAGTACGGGGACAAAGTCTACGAAACGCTCGCAATCGCCTGCGAACAAAACGACTCTGCCGACACGTTCAAAACCGCGCTCGCGGAGGCGGGAATCAACGCCGTGAAGCTCGACGCCGGGAACATGGCGGCAACCGCCGTCGGCGACCTGTTCGACTGCATCGCCGCGTTCTCAGCCGACGCAAGCTACGCAAACTTCCTCAACCTGCTCCGCAACCCGTTCGCCCTCCAAACGCTCGCAAAGATGGCGGAAAAGACGCCCGAAGAAACCCTCGCCGCCGCCGACACGCTGAAAACCGAATCAGCCTGCGCCGACATCGAACAGGCGCGGAGCGCTCTGCTCGCCCGTCTGTACGCAAATTCGCCCGACCGCGACACCGCAAAATTCGCAAAAATAAAATTCCTGCGCGGGGTCTTCGACTTCGTTTCCGAAACGCTCGAAATCGGCGGCGGCAAAGCCGCGGAGAAAATCGGGAACGCCGTCGCCGCGCTCGTCGGGGACGCCGAAACGGACGAACGCAACGCCCGCGCATTGGAAGTCTTGGGCGAAACGCTCGCGGAAATTTCGGACGCGGAAATTTCGGAGAACATGGAATTTTCGCCAGAAGAAATTTTCGGAATCGCCTCCGAACACCTCGCCGCCGCGACCGACACCGAAAGGCTCGACGACGAACGCCTGCCCCTGCAAGACTGGATGGAGATTTTCTGGTCGCCCGCAAAACACCTCGCGCTGTGCGACATGAACGACGGCATTGTGCCGCTTGCAAGCTCCGACGGAATTTTTCTAAACGACGCCGTCCGAATAAAGCTCGGCATGCGCAACCGCCAACTGCGCCGCGCGCGCGACGCCTACATGCTCGACGCCCTCGTACAAAGCCGCGCTGCGTCGGGCGGGGCGGTCTCCGTCTGCGTGCCGCAAACCGACGGCAGGGGCGAGCCGCTCGCGCCGTCGAGAATCCTCTTCCAGACGCCGCAACTTCCCGCGCGGGTGAAAATGCTCTTCGCCGCCGTGAAGCAGTCGGACAAGCCGTCGAAACCCGCGCCCGAATGGAAACTGCGCGTCCCGAACAAACGCTTCGAGGGCGGATACTCGCACACAAAATTCGCGGCGTACATGAAATCGCCCTGGGAGTTCTACCTGAGCTACGTCCTCAAAATGGAGAAAGTGGACGCGCAAAAGTCGGAGCTTGACGCCGCGCAATTCGGAACTCTCTTCCACAAGGCGTTTTTCAAATTCGCGAAGTCCGCCGCCGCCGACTCCGCAAACGCCGACGAAATCCGCCGCACCCTCCTCGACGCTTTCGACGAAACCGCAATCGACGCATTCGGACGCCGACCCCGCGCCCAAGTGCGCATACAGCTTGAAAACCTGCGCAACCGCCTTTCCGCGTGCGCCGAAATTCAGGCGCGCCACCGCGCGGCGGGCTGGCGCATAACCGCCGCCGAAAAGCCGTTCGCGACCGAAATTTTCGGCGAAAAATTTTCGGGCACATTCGACAGAATAGACGAAAACGAAAGCGACGGCTCGCTGCTCGTGCTCGACTACAAAACATACGACAAATGCCGCCGCGGCGTCGCGCGCGACAGCCACCTGAAAATGAAAACCGACGGCGCAATCGAGTGGGAATCGCTCCAACTGCCGCTCTACGCCCGCGCCCTGCGCGAAGAGCGCCCCGACGCGAAAATTTCCGCCGCGTTCTTCGTCGCGCCCAAAGACACCGCCTCTACGCAAGTCGACTTTTGGGACGATGTCGCCGACTTCGAAACGCCCGCGCTCGAAAAGGCGGCGGAGATAATAGCCGCAATCCGCGCCGGAAACTTCGCCCCCGGCAAGCCGCCGAAATACCCCGCATTCGACGACGTCTTCAACGCCGACGCCGAAACGCTCAAAAACATGCTCGAATTCGAACGATGAAAGAACGACCCGAAATTTTCAAAAACGAACGCGTCTCCGCCTCGGCGGGTTCGGGAAAAACCTACGCGCTCACAAACAGGTTCATAGCCCTTGCCGCCAACGCGAAAGACCCCGAAACGGGGCTTCCCGACCCGTCGCGAATCACCGCGCTTACGTTCACGCGCAAGTCGGCGGGCGAGTTTCTCGGAAAAATCCTCACGCGCCTTGCGGAAGCCGCGGAGGACGACAAGGCGGCGGACGCGCTGTCCGACGAAGTGGAAAAACTCACGCGCGGCACGAAGTCGGGCGGCGGCTTCCTCACACGCCAAGACGCGCTCGCGCTGCTCCGCCAGTGCCTGACAAACCTCGACAAGCTCAGGCTCTCGACGATAGACTCTTTCTTCTCGTCGATTCTGAAATGCTTTTCAAACGAGCTTTCGATTTTCTCGGAAATCAAAATAGACGACGAAATTTCGCACAAAAGCGCGGCCGAAAAAATCGTCGGCGAAATCCTGCGCGAAAAATCGTCCGACAGAAAAACCTTCGCCGAATTTTCCGAAATCGTCAAACGCGCATCGTTCGGCGTGGAGGAGAAATCCATGCGCGAAATACTCCTCGAAAAGGTGTTCGCCGCCCACGGCAAAATTCTCGAAACGCCGAACCTCTCGCTTTGGGGAAATGCGCGCGAAATACTCGGACACGAGCCGCAAAAGTGGGACGCCGCCGCATACGATAGCGACCGCGCCGCCCTGCGCGATGCCCTCGCCGCCGCAAAGCTCGACGGCAAATTCGCGGGAGTCGAAAAATTCTTCGCCGACTCAAACAACAATATCTTGGCCGACGCAAAAACGCTCGAACAGCGGCTCGCCGAAATGTACGCGACTGGCGGGCTGAACGCGGCGTTTACGGTAAAAATCGGCAGGGGCGAAACGGAAGTTCCGGCCGAAGTCGCCGCCCCGCTCAAACGCCTTTTTACGCGCCTGCTCGACGCCCACGTTTTGCGCTCGTGCGACGCCGCAAAGGCGGTCGGAACAATCGCGAAAATGTACGAGGAACGCTACGACGCGACAATGCGCAGGCGCGGCAGACTCGCGTTCGACGACATTCCCCTGCTGCTCGAATCGGGTTCGGACATCGTCGGAACGCTCGCCGAATACAGGCTCGACGCAAAGTTCGACCACTGGCTTTTCGACGAATTTCAGGACACCTCCGAAACGCAGTGGAACTTTTTCAAAAACATAATCGACAACGTGGTCTACGAGTCCGACGGGCAAAAAACATTCTACTATGTGGGCGACGTCAAGCAGTCGCTCTACTCGTTCCGCGGCGGAAACAGAAAGCTCTTCGACGCAGTGAAGCGGCGGTACAACGCCGACGCCGAACGCGTCTTCGACGGCGAGCCGCTCGCGACTTCGTGGAGGTCGGGCGCGAACGTAATCCGGGCGGTCAATTCGTTTTTCGCCGACCCGTCGGAACTCGCGCAGTGCTTTTCGCCAGCCGCCGCTGCGGAATTTTCTTCAATCTACATTCCGCATGTTTCGGCGGAAAGCACGGGCGGCAAAAAGCCGAAGCCGTCGCTTGCGAAGCTGGTGCTCACCGAATATTTCGGCAAAGACAGCGCCGCCGACTTCGACGCGCGGTGCGAAGCCGTGTTCGAAATCGTCAAAAACGCGAACCCCGCAAAGACGGGCAAAACGTGCGCAATCCTCGTCCGCAAAAACGACACGGTAGACGCGTTCGTCAAGGCGCTGCGCGGGAAAATCGCCGACGCAGGGCTTGACATCGAAGTCTCGTGCGAGTTCGAACAAACCGTCGCCCGCAACAACGCCGTAGTGCCCGCGTTCCTGCAAACGCTGAAACTCGCCGCCCACCCGTCCGACACCGCCGCCGCCGAATACCTGAAAATGACGCCCTTTGCCGACGCCGTGAACGCGCCCGACTTCCGCAAAAACGCGCTCGAAAAAATCGCCGCCGAACGCTTCGCCGACTTCGCCGAACAATACGCCGAAGCCGTCGCCGAAAAAGTCGGCGAAAGCCGCGACGCCCGCGAAAACCTCGCGCGGCTCGTGGACGCCTGCCGCGAGTTCGACGCCTCCGAATCGCGCGGAATAGACAACTGCATACTTTTCCTTTCGGGCAAAACGTTCAGGCTTTCGTCCGCCGAAACGGCAGTGCAGGTGATGACAATCCACAAATCGAAGGGGCTGGGCTTCGGCTCGGTGATTCTGCCCGACCTCCACACGGCAAAAAAACGCCCCCCTAGCGGGCTGAAATACATCGCGCGGCGGTCGGGCGAAAACACCGAACAATTCACGATAAGCTACCTGCCACAGAAAATCGTCTGCTCGCTCTGCCCGTCGCTTTCCGAGAGCCTGAAAATAGACTCCGAAAACGACGACTTCGACGCAATCTGCAACCTCTACGTCGCGCTCACCCGCGCCGAAGACGCGCTGTACGTCGTCATGTCGAAGCACAAAGACGCAAAGTCAAAGGATTTCGGAATAAAAAACCTCGTTCTGAACTCGTTTATCCCCGCCCTGCGCGACCCCGCGGCGTCGGACGAGGAAAAAGCTGCCGCGTACGAGAGAGCCGCCGCCGCGGGCGGAGTGTCAATCGGCGACGACCGCTGGTTCGAACACGTCCAAACGCCCGAGCCCGCAAGCCCAGTAAAGCCGATTGACGCCGTGCAGCCCGCCGACGCCGCAAACACATTCCCCAAACTCACGCCCTCCTCCGAAAGGGGCGCAAGCCGCGCGATGTCCGCCGACGCAATAAGGCACGGCAAGGCGGTGCACGCCACGTTCGAAAAAATAAAAACGCTCGACAGCGGAATCCCCGCAGCCGTCCGACGCGCGGCGGAGCTCGCGGGAACAGACTCAGACCTCCGCGCGGCGGCGGAAGTGGAACGCGCTCTCGCAAACCCGCAAATAGCGGAGCTTTTCGCCGAATCGGAACGCAGGAAAATTTACAACGAATTTCCGTTCGACGCGCTTTTGGGCGGGAAACTCGCAAGCGGAGTGATAGACAAGCTGATTGTGGAAACCGACGCCGACGGCAATCCCGTTTCGGCGATTGTCGCCGACTTCAAGGCGGGCGCGTTCTGCGGAGACTCGCGCAAACGTCAGCTTGAAATCTACCGCGCCGCCGTCGCAAAACTCTTCGGCTTGGACGAAAGCGCGATAGAAACGAAAATCGTATCCTACGCAAGCGCGGCCATAATAGACGTAAAATAACCGCCAACTGCCGCCGACTCCCCGCAAAGGCAAAACCCGCGCAACACTGCGCGAGCATAGCCCGCGCGCGCAAAAAAAACGCCCCGTTTTTGCGCGGGACGTTCCGAACGCACGCAAAATGCGTTTAATTTTGCGGCGCGGAGCTTTGCGCGGCGTCGGATTTTGGAGCGGGAGCCGATTCGCCCGCCGCGGGCTTTGCCGCTTCGGAATCCACCGCCTCTTTTTCGGTGTTGTCGGAGTTCGCGGCGTCGGCGTAGGCTTTCAGCTTGTCGGGGTGGTCGACAAGGTCAATCCAGTCGCCCATGATGCGCAGGGCTTCGTGGAGCTGCACGTCGAAATCGGGCGCGTCCTCGTCGTCCTCCGACGCTTCAAGTGCGTCGTTTTTGGATTTGCGCTTTTTCTTGTCGGCGGAAACTTTTTTGTCGCCGCCGTTTTCCTTTGCGGAGTCGAGCAGAACCTCGGTCTTGGGGTAGTCGGCTTCTGTGAATTTGCGCTGGCGTTTTTTGAGGGATTCGTTGAAGTCCTCGTCGGCTTTAAGCTCTTTCTCGCGCACGGCGTAGTTCAAGCTCCAATCCTTTTTCTTCTGGCGTTCCTTGACCCAGTTTATGCGCTCGTTCCAGATTTTGAATTCGTCGAGGCTGTTGCGCCGCGCAAGCGACTGCTCCGTAAGCTTCGCCATGAGCGCGTCGGCGAGCGTCTCCTTGAAGCCGTAGCCCCAGACTTCCTCGATTGAGTCTGGCGTGATGGCGTCCCACTTCATGGCGTAGTCTTTGTACTCCTCGCCGATTTCCATGTAGTCGTAGACCGACGGAAGCACGATGTCGGAGTGCACGCCCTTGATTTGTATTGAATCTCCGTTGGGCGCGTACCATTTCTGCACCGTGATTTTAGCCGCGCTCTTCTGCTGGGGATCGAAATTTTCGAGGTGGTAGACCGCCTGAACGGTTCCCTTGCCGTGCGTTGATTTGTCGCCCACGACAATCGCGCGCTTGTGGTTTTGGAGCGCGCCCGCGACGATTTCGGTAGCCGACGCCGAAAGGCGGCTCACCATGATGACAAGCGGACCGTCCCAAACAAGCTTCGGGTTTTCGTCGCGCAGGCGGTTCGTTCTGCCCGCGGCGTCGCGAACCTGAACGACGGGCCCGGTCTTGATGAAAAGCCCCGCCAAGTCGACAGCCTCGTTGAGGAAGCCGCCGCCGTTTCTGCGGAGGTCGAGCACGACGCCCTTGACGCCCATTTTTTTGAGTTTTACGAGCAGCTCCTCGACGTCTTTCGAGGTGCTGAAACCCTTTGAGCCGTCCGTGCCGCCGCTCTCGCCGTAGAATGCGGGCAGGTCTATCACGCCCACGGGCACGGTTTTGTCGCCTACGGGAATCGTGTAAACCGCAGCCTTTGCGAGCTTTGTAGTGAGCTTGATTTCCCTGCGGACAAGCGTTACCACCTTCCGCGCCGACGGATTCGAAGCAGGCTCTATAAGCAGGCGCACTTTCGTATTCTCCTTGCCCCTGATGAGCCGCACGGTCTTGCGGAGCTTCATGCCGATGACGTCAACAATCTCGCCGGCCTCCTGTCCAACGCCCAAAATTTTGTCGCCCGTGTGGAGCTGCTTGCACTCTTCGGCCGGACCGCCGGGCATGAGTTCGGCGAGCGTGCAGTAGCCGTCCTTGTCTTGGAGCATTGCGCCTATCCCGACGAGCGAGTTGCGCACGGAGATGTCGAATTCTTCCAGATAGTATTCGGAAAGGAAAGCCGTGTGGGGATCGTAAAGCCGCGCGAGGGTGTTCAGATATATTTCCTGAATTTCCATGGCGTCCGCCTTGGCGTAGTTTTCGACAAGACGCTCGTAGCGTTTGAGAACCTCCTCCTTTGCCTTGGCGAGCTTTTCCTCGAAAGTCTTGGGCGCGGACTGCTTTTCGGCGTCAAGCTCGGCGACTTCCGCCTGCGGAGTCTCCGCGGGTTTCGCCGCGCCCGCGTTTTCGGAAGACGTTTCCGACGCCGCTTTCTCCGCGCCGCCCGACTTTTCGGCGGGCTCGGAAGTTTCGCCCTTTTTCGAATCGGACGCATCCTCCGACTCCCCGTCAAGCTCGTCGGAATAGCCAAGCATTTGGTTTACGATGTCGTAGACAAGGCGTTTTTCCCAAAGGGCGTCGGCCGCCTTCATGTCGGACGGCCAGTCCTCCTTGCTTCTGTCGGGACGGAAAGTTTTGTCTGAGTCGAGGTCGAAGGGCTTTTTCATGCGCTCGCGAATCCACTGCATGCGGGCGTCGGCGCGCTCCAAAAACCTGTCGTAAATCGTGAATGCGGGAAGCAGCGTGCCCTGCGAGAGCATTATCTCTATCGCGGGCGCGAACAAGTCCTGAAAATACTGCACGTCCTCCGAGGTGAAAAACAGCTTGAAGAAATCGACATTCTGCATGTATTCGCGCACGAACTCGCGCACGTCAAGCTCGCCTACGGGCATTTTAAGATAGTGTCCGCGTTCCAGCAGAAATACGACATAGCGCGTTTCGTTGCGCATTTTCGTCGTTGTTTGGAGCGAAACGGGCGTGCGTTTGCGGGCGCGCGAATCGGAGGGCGCGGACGGCGTCGCGGCGAAAACCGACGCGAGCGACAGGGCAAGCAACAATATAAATTTCGTTATGTTTTTCATGTTTACCGCAAAAAAATCGGAATTTCCTTTTAATATTATATTCTCATTTTTGACAAGAAAGTTCGGGAATTGTTCGTGCGGCTATTTCAGGTTGTCGCGGGCGCGGCGCAGGGTTTCGCGCTCGGCGTCGGTAAGCGACGCAAAGCCGTCGGTGTTTATCTTGTCCAAAATTCGGTCAACCTCAGCCGACAAGTCGCGCGGGTCGGAGACGTTCACCCTGAAATTGTAGTCGGAGGCACGCCCTCCCCTGTCCTGCGGATTGGCGCGTTTCGAAAATCTCGGCATCGACAAGCCGTCGATGAACGAAAGTTTGCCGCGCCGCATAAGCGCGACGAACGCCAAGCCCGACGCAAGCCCGCCCAAGTGCGCCGAATACGCCACAATCGGGTTTCCGCCCGCGAGCGAATAGATAAGCCCGAGCACCTCGAAGCCCGCGGCGATTTTAAGCATCGTCATGGGTCTCATCGAAATCGGCAGGACGAAGAAAAGCAAAAACGTAATCGGCACGGGCGGATACAGCACGCAGAAGCCAGCGAACACCGCCATCACCGACGCGCTCGCGCCCACGAGAGCCTCGGGCGCACCCTGAATTTCGGCGAGAGCCGCCCACAACGCGCCGCCCGCAATCGCGCCCGTCAAGTACAGCGCGGCGAATTTCCGCGCCCCGACCGCCTTTTCGAGAAACGTCCCTATAAAATACAGCCCCAGCATGTTGCAGAATATGTGGAGAATGTCGGCGTGCAGAAACGAGTACGTCAGCAGCGTCCAGACGCGACCGTGCGCCAGAGCCTCCGGCGACAGCGCGAACCACTCCGACACCGACGCGCTTCCGTAGGCGCGCTCGGCGAAGGCCTCGGCAAGGAAGCATGCAACGTTCAGCAAAATGAAAATCTTGACGGGCGAAAGCGCAAAGCCCGACCCCGCGCGGCGGCGGTTTCCGTTCATGTAGTCTCTTTCGTAAATGGACATTTTCAGCGTTTTGAATTTAAAATTTGCGCAAGGGCGAGGTTTGCCAGCACAAGCCCGAACGTCCCCGTTACAATGGGCGTGCTCCCAATTATTTTTTTCGCGTCCGCCGCGCCGCTTTTGACGTGCGAGGCGGCTTCGGGAATTTCGGTCGAAAACACGCAGGGCTGTCCTTTTTTGAATCCGCGCGCCCGAAGCTCCTTGCGCATTCTCGCCGCCATCGGGCACGAATGCGTTTTGAAAAGCTCTGCGACGGCGACTTTGAGCGGGTCGGTTTTGCGGGCCGCCCCCATGCTCGAAACAATCGGGACTCCCGCAGAGAGAGCGGCGGCGGCAAGGGCGGCTTTCGGCGCAAGAGAGTCTATTGCGTCGACAATCACGTCGGGGCAAAGCCCCACAAATTCGGCGCAGTTGGACTCGTCTATAAACCTGTCCACAATTTCCAAGCGGGCGTTCGGGTTGATGTCGCGCACGCGCTCGCGCATGACCGCAGTTTTGCTTTTGCCTATCGTCGAGTGGAGGGCGCAGAGCTGCCTGTTGATGTTCGACACGTCCACCGTATCGGCGTCGACCAGAACGAAAGAGCCCACGCCTATCCGCGCAAGCGCTTCGAGCGCGAACGACCCGACCGCGCCGACGCCGCAGACGGCGACCGTCGCCGACTCCATTTTTTTCTGGGCGTCGCCGCCGTACAAAATTGCGCTTCGCGAAAATTCGGGGGAAATCATTTCGAGTAAAATTCGATAAAATTGGAGTACAGCAATTCGGACAGCTCAATGTCGTCGGCGTTCCGAATCTCGGCGAGCTTCGCGATTGTCTCCTCCATGGTTTTGCGGGAGGTTGCGGAATCCGACTCGACCATCAGTCTGTCGGGCGACACCGCCGCCGCGCATCTGCGCCCGCGCTCCGACGAAAGCTCGCGCAGACCGAACGAAAAGCGCGCGCCGATTTTCTCGAACTCCCGCGCCATCTCGGGCGAGCACGACGCCGCGTGGAGCAAAAACCGCCGCTCCTTTTTGCCTTCGAGCCGCTCCTCCATCGTAGGCGAATACTCCGCAGTCCATGCTTTCAGAATCTCGAAAACCGCCCCGTACATTCCCACGCAGTGGATTACCGCAGGAAGCCCGTACTTGCCCGCAAGCCTCAGCTGCTCGGCGAACAGACGCCGTTGGAGGGCGGCGGGTATGCGGTTTTCGAGCCGCGAATCAAGCCCCGTCTCGCCGATTGCGTCGGCGGAAATGAGGTACTGTTCGAGCGACGGAAGAAACGTGGAAAACAGCTCCGACTCCACGAACGACATGTCGTCGAACTCCGACACGCGCAGGTCGGGATGTATTCCGTAGGCCTTTTTCACGGGGAACGCGTCGAATTTTTGCAGCCCCTCCCAGTCTCCGGGGAAGCACGCGTCGACACACAAATCCACGCCGAACGCAAGCCCGCTGAAATCGGCGTATTTGCTGAAATCGGCGTGGCAGTGGGCGTCTGTCGTGTGGAGGTACATCTATCGCTTGTAGAAGTCGGCTATGGCGTCGCGGACAAGGGCGTCGGGCACCGTTTCGGTGCGGGTTTTGCCGATGTCCAAAATTGTCACAAAGCGCAGCGCGCCCGCAAGGGCCTTTTTGTCGCCGTGCATGGCGTCGATGAAATCGTCGGCGGAAATGCGCTCCGCAAGCGACACGGGCAAGTTCTCCGACCGCAAAAGCCGAGCGATTGCCTCAACCTGCGCGTCGCCGATAAGCCCCAGCCTGCGCGAGAGAACCGCCGCCATCACAGTCCCGATGGAGACCGCCTCGCCGTGCAGATATTTTCCGTAGCCTGCGTTGCGCTCTATCGCGTGCCCGAAGGTGTGCCCCAAGTTGAGCAATGCCCTGCCGCCGTTCGGCGACGTTTCGCGCTCGTCCTCCGCGACGATTTTCGCTTTGAGCTTGCAAGACGAAACGACGGCGTCGCCCAGCTCTGGCGAATCGAATTCCATCGGTTTTCCCCGCGCCGCGAGCCTGCCGAACAGCTCCGCGTCGCCCAAAACCGCGCATTTGACGACCTCCGCCATGCCCGCGGCAAACTGCCGTTTGGGAAGCGACTTCAAAAACGCCGAATCCGTGTAGACCGCCTTCGGCTGGTGGAACGCCCCCACGAGATTCTTGCCCTCCGGAATGTTCACGCCGGTTTTTCCGCCGACGGACGAATCCACCGCCGCAAGAAGCGTCGTGGGAATCTGGTAGAAATCCACGCCGCGCATGTACGACGCCGCGACGAAGCCCGAAAGGTCGCCCACGACCCCGCCGCCGAACGCCGCGACCGCGCTTTTCCTGTCGGCGCGTCTGTCGGCAAGCATCGCGCAGAGCCTGCCGAACATTTCGAGGGTTTTGGATTTTTCGCCGCCCTCCACTTCCACGATTTCCGCAACCCCCGCAAGTTTCCCCGCGGCGTCCGCGTGCGATTCAAGCACCGCGGTGTCCGCAAAGCAGAACACGCGCCTGCCGTTTTCGGCGAGTTTCGCGAAATCCGCAACCGCTACGTCGAACGCCCCCGCGCCGACGTGTATCGGATATTCGCGCCCCGCAAGCCGTACCGTCAATTCTTCCATAAAATCTACTCCAAACCGAACACGCCGTTCGCGTAGGCGCGAGCGTCGAATTTCTGCAAGTCTTCGGGCTTCTCGCCCAAGCCGACGTATAGAATCGGCAACTTCAATTTTCTGTAAATTCCCGCGAGCGCGCCGCCCTTGCCCGTCCCGTCGAGCTTTGTGATAATCATGCCCGTCAGAGGGAACGCCTTGTGGAACGCCAGCGCCTGCTCGATGCTGTTCGAGCCGAGGCTTCCGTCTATCACGATGACGGAATTCTGCGGCGCGGCGGGGTCGTTCTTCTGCACCACGCGGCGGATTTTCGAAAGCTCCGCCATGAGGTTTTCCTTTGTGTGCAGCCTGCCCGCAGTGTCGAGCACAAGCCACTGCGCCCCCCTCGCCTTTGCCGACTGCCACGCGTCGAACGCCGTCGCCGCCGCGTCCGCGCCGTGGCTGCTTTCCACGAGCCTTACGCCGAGGCGCGTCGCCCATTCGCGAATCTGCTCGTTCGCCGCCGCGCGGAAAGTGTCGCACGCGCCGAGCAGCACGCCGTCGCCGTTTTTGCCGAGCATGCGGGCGAGCTTCGCGGCGGTCGTGGTTTTGCCCGCGCCGTTTACGCCCACAAGACACACAACCGACGGATTCCCGTCCGCCGCCCTAACAAAGTCCGCCTCCGAACCTTCGAGAATTTTGCAAAGCACGTCCGCGCCGATTTGCGCAGCCTCCTTGCCGCGAAGCTCGCGGTTGCGCGAGTACTCCCTCCTGATTGCCTCCACAATCTCCGACGCCGTTTCGTAGCCGAAGTCCGCCCCGTAGAGCGTTTCCTCTATCAGCGCGATGTCGGCTTCGTCGATTTTCTTTGCGAAGAGCGAAGTCAGCGAGTTCAGCGCGACCCCCGCGGTGCGCCTCAAACCCTCCCTGAATTTTTTTAGGATTGAAAACATTATTTGCCGTTCGCCGTTTTAAGCGGGCGCGTGAGCGTGTTTTTTACCCTGTCCAAAACGCCGTTGACGAACCTCCGCGCCTCCGACGACGAATACTCCTTCGCCAAATCGACTGCCTCGTTTATCGAGACCACGGGCGGAATGTCGTCGCGGTGGAGAAGCTCGAAAACCGCGAGGCGCAGAATCGCCAAATCGACCTTCGCGATGCGCTCGATGGACCAGTTTGTCGCGCTTTCGGAAATCGTCCTGTCAATCTCCTCCGCATGGGCGTCCACTCCCGCGACAAGCTCTTCGGCGAAAGCGTAGAAAGAGCGGTCGTTGTCCTTGGTTTCGAAGAACGCGTCGAGCGAGTCGCCCAGACTGCGCCCGCCGTTGAGGTCGCGCATATAGAGAAACTGCATTGCCGCGGCGCGGTTTTCATGGCGTCCGACGTTTTTGGGCTTGCGTTCGGAATCCATTATTTGCCTCCCTTTTTGAATTCGGCGTCGTGCCTTTCGTCGGCGTCGGCAAGCTCGTCGAGCAGAATCGCCGCGTGCCACGCCATCTCCATGGCGCATTCGGCGAACTCCTCGCCGCGGGCGATTTTCCCGACGGTACGCGCCTTCGCCTGCTCCTCGTCGTTGGCGACCACAATTCCGTTTACAATCGGAACGGTCGAAATCATCGACGCCTGTTGGAGGGCATTTGCCGTGCTGTGGGCTATGATTTCGTGGTGCGGAGTCTCGCCCGCGATGACGACGCCCAGCGCGATAACCGCGTCATACTCGTCGGTTTCGGCGAGCATGTTGCATACGTACGGAATTTCGCCCGCCCCAGGAACGCGCACAAGCCTGATGTTTTCGGCGTCCACGCCGTGCCCGCTAAGCGATTTCACCGCGTCGCGCACGAGCGCGTCCACATATTTTTTGTTGTAGCGCGACGCCACTATCGCAAAGCGGTAGTGCGACGCGTCTATCAAAGGCATTTTTCCCTTGTTGGTGCTCATTGTCAGTTATTCCTTGATTTTAATTTCCTCTACTATTTCCAAACCGAAGCCTTCGGGAATCGAATGCCGTCCGGGGCGGGTTGTCAAAAGCCTGATTTTCTCGAAGCCAAGCTCGCGCAGAATCTGCGAGCCTATGCCGTAGTCGCGCATGTTGGGAGCAACGGGCGATGCGTCGGCGACGTTCACGCCCGAATTGGGCTGCGTTATGTAGACCGCCGCGCCGTTGCCGTCTTCGGCAATCATTTCGAGGGCCTTTTCGAAAGAGCCGGCCGAATTGCGGTATCCGACGTCGCAGAAGATGTCGGAGAACGCGTTTTCGGAGTGAACCCGCGCGAGAGTCGGGCTTTTCGAAATCGTGCCGCGCACGAGCGCAAAGTGGACGCGCCCGTCGCTCGCCTTGAACGCGGAAAGCTTGAAGTTGCCCGCGGTCGTCAGAATGTCGCGCTCGAAGAGCCTTGCGATGTGCGACTCGTGCCGCAGTCTGTATTCTATGAGCGAGGCAACGCTCATGAGCTTCATGTTGTGCCGCTTTTTGAATTCCGCGAGGTCGGGAAGACGCGCCATCGTGCCGTCGTCTTTGAGGATTTCGCAGATTGCCGCGCACGGGAACAGCCCCGCAAGACGCGCCAAATCTACCGCCGCCTCCGTGTGCCCCGCGCGTTCGAGAACGCCGCCCGCCCGCGCCCTGAGCGGATTGAGGTGGCCTGGGGTTACGAAGTCGTCGGCGCAGGCTTGGGCGTTGCCCATGAGCGCAATGGTGCGGGCGCGGTCCGCCGCGCTGATGCCCGTGGTGATTCCCCTGGCGGCGTCCACGGTCACCGTGAACGCAGTTCCCTTGGCGTCGCGGTTGAGGCGCACCATGTCGTCTATTCCGAGCTGCGTAAGACGTTCGCTTGTCGTCGGAACGCAAATCAGCCCGCGGGCGAAGCGTAGCATTTTGTTGACGATTTCGGGCGTGATTTTTTCCGCCGCGCAAATCATGTCGCCCTCGTTTTCGCGGTTTTCGTCGTCGGCAACAATGACGATTCCGCCCTTGGCGAACTCGGCAATGCAGTCCTCGACGCTGTCGAATACGATGTCCTTGTCCATAGTCTGAAAGTCTCCCTTTTATTGGTGTCGGTTTGAAAATATTTTTTCGATGTCCGCCTTTCCGAGAATCTTTACCGCACCCTCAGGAATGCGTTTGAGAACAAGCCCGCCTATCTGGTAGCGTTTAAGCTCCTTGACGAAGTAGCCCATTGCCTCGAACATTCTGCGGATTTCGCGCTTGCGCCCCTGATTGAGCCAGACCTCCACGCGGCGCGGAGAGTCCGAAAGATTCGAGCTGTCTGGAATGATTTTCGAGGCTTTGAGCTTTTCGCCGTCGCAAAGCACGCCGCGCAGGAGCACGGGTATGATTTTCGCGTCCAAGTCGCGGTTGAGCAGCACATGGTAGCGTTTGACTACGCCGCTCGACGGGTGGGTGATTTTGTTCGCCAAGTCGCCGTCGTTTGTGAGAAGCAGCAGCCCCTGCGAATTTTTGTCGAGCCTGCCGCAGCAAAAAAGCTTCATCGAGGCGAAAGGTTCGGGAAGCAGGTCGAAGACCGTCTGCGCCTTGAACGGGTCGCCGTTCGAACAGATGTAGCCCTTGGGCTTGTTCATCGCAAGAACAACCTTGTCTTCGACGATTCCGCGCACGAGCGCGCCGTCAACCGACACCTTGTCGGCTTCGGGATTTACGTCCTGACCGATTTCGGCGGGAACGCCGTTTACCTCGACATCGCCCTCCAAAATTTTACGTTCGGCTTCGCGGCGCGAGCAAACCCCGCACTGCGAAATGTATTTTTGTATACGCATTTTATAGAACCTTTCCGCGCCTCACGGCGAATTATGCCTATAATTAGCGCATTTTTTGCCGCGCTTTTAAAGCAAAAAATGGAGCTAAATCCGGGGCTTCCGCAACGCGCCCCGACAGCCTTTCGGACAAAAATCTCCGACGCCTAAAAAGCCGCCGCGCAAGCCCCGCGCCGACGCGCCTTTCGGACACCGCCCGCGCGATTCCGAACGCCCTTTGGGAACGGCATGCCCCGCGCCCGCGCGGCCAGGCTCCCAAGCCCCCCCCGCGCGTTTTCTACTGTGCTGACCTATTTGTACAGGCGAAATCTCGCCGTCGCCTTTTGAAATTCCGCCGCCTGCTTCGACCACTTTTCCACGAATTTCGAAACGTCCGCCGACGCGCCCTTTCGGGAAATTTCGTTCCACCACTCCTGCGAGCCTACGTGTTTGTTGAAAAGCAGCGCGTTGTTTTTCGACGCCTTTGCGAAGACGTTTCCGCCGTTGAAGCGGCACGCCGCCTTCATCATGTAGAAGCTGATTTCTGTGGGACGCACGGTGTTCCAGTCGGCAACGACGTACAAGCCCTCGACTTTCCTGCCTTTCTGGTCGCGCGTGGAGACGGGAACGTAGGAGACGCCGCGAATCGGATACCGCCGCAATTCAGCCTCAATCTGGCGCGGAGTTTTCGACGGAAACGTTAGCATTCTGAACGGATAGCCCGTGCCGTAGCCGTGTTGGAATCCTCCTATTTGGCAGCCCAAGCCCGTCATGGAGTACCCGACCGCCGCCGCGAAAGTCGGCACGGCGGGGCTTGTCGGAACCCAGCGAAGCCCCGTGTCTTTCCAGAGCATCGAGCGCGTCCAGCCGCGCATGGGAATCACCGTGAGTTTGCCCGCCCGCTGCTGTTTGGAAGTTATCTCCATCATGCCCGCAGTTCCCTTAGCCATGCGGGCAAGCTCGCCAATCGTCATGCCGTGGACATACGGCACTTGGAAAAGCCCCACATAGCTCTTGAACTTTGCGTCGAGCGGCGGGCCGTCCACTTTCAGCCCGCCGAGCGGGTTCGGGCGGTCGAGAACCATGATTTCCCTGCCCTGCTCGAAACACGCCTCCATCGCGCGGAGCATGCAGCTTTTGAATGTGTACGAACGCACGCCGAGCGTCTGCAAATCCACAACCAGCACGTCGATTTTTTTGAGCATTTCGGGCGTCGGCTTGCGGTACTTTCCGTAGAGCGAATAGACGGGAAGCCCCGTGCGTTTGTCGATTTTGTCGAGAACTGGAACGTCCGCCTTTTCGTCGCCGTAGATTCCGTGCTCTGGGCCGAAGAGCGCGACAAGCCGCACGCTCTTTGCGCGGCGAAGAACGTCCACGGTGCTCACCCCGTATCTGTTGACGCCCGCGGGGTGGGTCAACAGCCCGACCCTCTTGCCCTTCAACTGCGCAAAGCCCGATGCCTCCAAAACGTCGATTCCAAGCATTACGCGCGGCGCGGTCGAAGCCGCCTGCCGTTTGAGCGGCGCAGCCCCGCACGCGAGCGGCAGAACCGCCGCCGATATAAACGTCAAAACAAGTAAAAAAACGCCCCTCATTAAAGCCTCCTTGAAAAATTCCGCGACGGGCGGCGCAAAACGCCCAACCCTAACGCGCGCGGACAATGCCGCATTCGTTTGAATATAAAAAATTCCGCCGCCCGATTTCAACAACATTTCCGCCGCGCCGCAAAAAAAACACCCCGCCGCGACGAAATGAAAGGCGGGAAAAAATGTCCCACATTTCCGCCCGAATGGCACATTCGCCCGAAGCGATAAAATGCGCATTCGCGCTAAATATCAAAAACATACACCCGAATTTGCGATACCCGCACGCCTGGCATAAAATCTGATATATAAAAGACAAACCACACATATCAACCCCAAGCGGAGGCGGGATTATCCCGAAAACAGACATGGTTTCAACGACATGCGAAAAACAGACAAACGTACTCAACAAAAAGCAGAAATCATTGTTCGTCAAATACTATCCGCTTGTGGACAAAGTGGTGAACTCCATGCGCGCAAAGCTGCCCGCGCACGCCGATTTGGACGAGCTCCACTCGGCGGGGGTTTCGGGACTCGCCGACGCCGTAAGACGGCTCGACCCCGAACGAGAGGAAAGCTTCGGCGGATACGTCTCCACGCGCATTCGCGGTGCGATAATCGACGAGCTTCGCGATTTGGACTACATGTCGCGCTCCGCACGCGCCGACGCAAAAAATATCGAAAAGACGCGCTCCGACCTCGAACAACGCTTCGGCAGAACCGCCACCGACGAGGAAGTCCGCGCCGAAATTGGCGCAACCCGCAAACAGTTCGACAAAATCATGCGCCGCACCCAAGCCTACTCTTTCGTTTCGCTAAACGACGCAGCGGGAAACTCCGACGACTCCCAAACGCCGTCGTTTTCGGAGTCCATCGCCGACGAAAACGCGACGACCGCCCGCGAAGAGCTTGAACGCAAGGAGACCGCCGCCGAAATCCGACGCTGCGTAGCCGCGCTCCCCGAAAAGCAGAGGCGCGTGTTGGAGGGCTACTATTTCGGCGAAAAAAAGCTCGGCGAAATCGCCCGCGAATTCGGGCTGACCGAAGCCCGTATCTGCCAAATACACTCGCAGGCGTTAAGCTCGCTCCGCCCCAAATTTACGAATTAAACGCGCGAAACGCGCAAATTTCGGGAAAATTTCCCCGCAGAAAAAACGCCCGAATCCGCAAGGATTCGGGCGTTTTTTCGCCGGAAGCGCGTGGCGAGTCTTCCGCGCCGCGCAAGCCGCCGCTACTTCGTCAGCAAATACTTCATGGGGGCTACGGTTTTGCCTTTGTAGACGTAGGGAGTTTTGCCGTAGTTGCAGACAATCTTTTCGCCGTTGCCGAAGACCGTCATGGTAACGTCGGGCGTCAAATACTTGTGGTCTTCCATGAATTCGAGCTGCAAGTGGCGCACGGGCAGAAATTCGTCGTAAGCCTTTTTGATTCGCGGAACGTCGTCGAAATTGCTCGAATAGAAAATCGGCCTGCCGCCGTATTCGAAAAGCTTGAGCGTGGCAAAGGGATCCTGAACGCCGTCGCGCTTGTTGAAGGTAAGGTCGCCGCTGTCGTCGGTTTTCGCCTTGCCCGTGGTATGGTTCTGCGTAAAGCGGTCTGGATTGCTCAAAATTATGCCGTGGTAGACAATCTCCCAAAGCGGGACAAAGCCGTCTACATAGTGCGAAAGCTTTTCGAAGAACGTGCCCTTGGGTTCGCGCCCCGCCTTCGAGTTGTACCACTTCGACATCTTGCCGCTGACATAGTTGATATAGTCGAGCTGCCCCGCGATGTGGTCGAAGCCGGCCTCGCTCGCAAAGCCGCCGAATTCCTTTTGGCAGAATTTTGCGATTTTAATCTGCACTTCGCCCATTTCGTCGCGCGTGGCGGGGTGCTTTGGGTCGGCGCACATGTAGGGCGGAACTGCCGAGAATACGTCGATGTAGTGCGGTGCCTGGAAGCCCAAGTCGCGGACTTTTTTGAGCTGGTCGGGAAGGAATTTTTCGTACGCGTTTTTTGCGCACTGGTTGTACGCCCTGCCGCCGCCCCAAAAGTGCCCGCGCTGGGGAGTGCCGTTGACGTTCTTCGCCGCGACCTCGCCGCCGTTCCACATGCGCGAACACGTGTAGCAGTCGGTGGAATTTGTGTGCGCGTGGATTCTGTATCCGAGCTTTTTGACGTGCGCAATGAACTCGCGCAAAGCCGCCTCGCCGCCCAGCTCTTCGGGAATCGGGAAGATGTCGGGGAAACGCCCGTCGTAGCCGCCGCTCTGCCAGCCCGCCGAGCAGAATGTCACTTCGCCGATTCCGCATTTCTTGAACTCGTCCACAAACGCTATCGACTTTTTGAAGTCGAGCACGGGGATTACAGGCGGTTCGGTTTCGGGAGTAAAATCTTTGTCCTGACGCTTTTTCGAGCCGTGGAACTGAATGCGCACGGGAACGGACTTCGCCATGTATTCAAGCCACGGCTGCTCCTTGATGCGCTCTTTGAGCGGGCGGACAACGCCTGCGTCGAGCAGCTTCTTGCGGTACGCCTTGCCGATTTCAACATAGCCCGCGCCTTTCGGAAGCATGTTGTATTCAATGACGATGTCGTCGTACACGCCGAACCCCGTGCCCGCAATGTCGTAGCGCACAAACGGGGTGAAGACGCCGTTGCGGACTTCGAGCCAGCATGACGCCTCATTGCGGAGCGTTTTTATCTGCGCCCAGAAATTGCATTTGTCGGTCTTCATGGCGACAATAGGCAGAATGAACCTTCCGAGATTCACCCTGCCGTCGGGCGCGTCGAAATCGACAATCTCGCCGCGCGAGAAAATTATGCTCCCCGCGTCGCCGCGCTTCGCCCGCGCGAAGTCCGTTGAAATTTCAACACACTTCGCCGAGGGCGAAATGTCCGACCTCGGAATAAAGAGCCTGTAAGAGTCCGCCGAGGTCTTTTCGAGCTTGTACGTGCGCTCCGTTGCCGCGCCCGATTTCGGCGTTTCGATAAGCGTTGCCACCTGTGCCCAAGCCGAACACGCCGCGAGAACAAACGCGGCGACTGCTGAATATCTGAAAAACATGTTTCCCCTTTCGATAAATTTTAAAATTTCATTTTATTTGAAAACCGACGCGCATTCAATTAATAAAAACAACATCTTTTGCAAAAAAAATCTCATTATGCCCAAACAGCTCTGGAAAATCTCGAAGACCGACCGCATTCAGGTGTGGCCCGCCGAAAGCAAGATAAAATACCTTTCGAAGCCCACAAAACACATGCCGCCGCGTTTCGTCAACAGGGGCGGAATAGAAGCCCCGAAAAATCCCCGCGCCGAAATCTTCGCGGAGTTCGGGCTTGAAGGCGCGGCGTTTGCCACCCACCGCAGCGGATACTACATAATGCGAAAGGAAACCGAAACCGACGAGGCGATTTTCGTCCTCGACGGCAAATACGGCGCAAAAACCGAAAACTGCGACTTCAAAATCGGGCGCGGCGGATTTTTCATTCTCCCCGCGGGTACGGTCTGCCGCGACGCCGTAAGCGGGCGCGGGGCGCGGGTGCTGTGGTTCAGATTCGCGCGGAAGTCGCCGTGGCACGCGCTGGTCGGCGCAAGAGAAAGGGCGGGGAAGTCGGCGGAGTTCGGGAAAATCGCGGCTCTCGCGCAGATGTACGCCGACGAAGCGTATTCCGAACACGCCTCCCGCGAGCATTTGCGGAACATCCTGAAAGTTCTCGCCGAAACGCTCAGGCGCGAAATTTCCGAAAGCGAAACGGAGCGCGACACCCAAGCCGCCGACGCCATTTCGGAGAAAATCCGCAAAAGCCCCGCCAAGCCCCACACCCGCGCGAAAGCCGCCAAGCGCGAAAAGCTCGATACAAAAACGCTCGACGGAATATTTGTCCGCGCCCGCGGAACGACATTCGCGCAAGCCGCGCGGACAATCCGCCTCGAATCCGCACTCGAAGAATACGCCCGCGGGGCGACGCTCAAAGCGTGCGCAAAAAAGTTCGGCTACGCCGACGCGTACTCGCTTTCAAACGCAATCAAAACGCGCTTCGGGTCGTCGCCCAAACGCCTGCTCGAACGCGGCGCAAACGCGCCCTCCCCCGCGCGGGAGGGCAAAAACCGCAAACGGCGCGAAAACGGGCAACCCAAGCCGAACCGCGCGCGCCCGCGCAAAGCCGTGTTCCAAAAGTGCCGCGCAAAATGCAATAGTGTTGACAGGCGCAAATAGCGCCCTAAAAACGGACGCATGTTATATACGCTCGACATGGGCTTCGAGGAGTTCGCAAAACGCCCCGAACTGAAATGCACGCTGGCATACACCGTCGCCAAGGGTCTTTGCGAATCGCATACCGACTGGCTTTTGTGCGACTTTTCGGGAGGCGCAAAAAAGTACTCCGCCGCCGAAATTCTCGCCCAATCGGTCGCCCTCTCCCGCCGCTTCGCAAAGCTCGGTCTAAAAGACAGGGTGGCGGTCGCGCTCGCGCCGTCGCAAATCGCGTTCGTGGTAAACTACGCGTGCGTATTCGCGGGGGTGAGACCGGTAAACATCAATTTCACGCTTGGCCCCGTCGCGGCGAAGAGCTGCTTCGAGACGGCGAAAATCGAAACATCGATTACGTCGGAATTTTTCAGGGCAAAAATCGCAAAGGCAAACCCGCAGTTCCCGTGGAGCGAAAACACAATCGACGCGCAAAAACTGCTCGACGAAATTCCGCAGGCTGAAATCGACGAAATCGCCGAATCCGTAAAACTGGGCGCGGACGGCTTCGCAAAACTGCACGGAATACCGAAATTCGGCGACAACGAAAGGGAGGCGACGCTCGTTTTCACAAGCGGAAGCGAAGGCTCTCCGAAAGCGGCAATCCTCACCGAGCGCAACATAATCGCCAACTGCCTTCAAACAAAACTCATCGGGCTGTTCGGCAAAGACGACATTCTTCTTGCGAACCTTCCCATTTTCCACAGTTTCGGACTCCTTTTCGAGGCGTGGTACATGGCGGCGCACGGGCAGAAAACGACAACCCTCCACAGCCCGCTCGACGTCAAAAACAATATCCGCGCCGTGAGGGAAATCGGAATCACCGCGATAATCGGCAGCCCCACTTTCTTCCGCGCATATTTAAAACACGCCGCGCCCGACGACATGAAAACCGTCAAAATGGCGATTGCCGGCGCGGAAAAAACGCCCAAAGGCTTCCACGAAATGTGGAACGCGGCGTTCGGCGAAACGTACCTTGAAGGCTACGGACTGACGGAGGCGTCGCCCGTGGTTGGCGTCAACCAGCCCGAGAGGGACTTCGGATACTTTTCGACTGGCAACCGCAAAGGCTCGATAGGCAAACTTTTCCCCGGAATGCGGGCGAAAATACTGCACCCCGCAACGCTAAAAGAAATGCCGTTCGGCGAACAGGGGCTGCTTGCGCTCGAAGGCCCGAACATTTTTGCGGGATACCTCGACAACAACCCCGCGACCGACGCCGCACTGCAAAACGGCTGGCTGATTACGGGCGACCTCTCGCGGATGGACCCAGACGGCTTTCTTTATATAGACGGGCGCGTGTCGCGCTTCTCGAAAATCGGCGGCGAAATGGTGCCGCACGCTACGGTAGAGGCTGCGCTCAACGCCGAACTTAAACTTGCCGACTCCGACATTCCGCTGATTGCGGTGTCGTCGAGGCTCGACGAGGGCAAGGGCGAAGCACTCGTGCTGCTTGCCGCAACCGACATCACACTTGCGCAGGCAAAAGACGCGCTCCGCAACGCGGGCATTAGCAACCTTTGGCAGCCGAAATATCTGGTAAAAGTAGAGAAAATCCCGCTTTTGCCCAGCGGCAAGCTCGACTTGAAGCAAATTGCCAAATTAGCGGCGGGCTGACCGACGCAAATTCCTTTGCAGGCGGGCTGACCGACGCAAATTCCTTTGCAGGCGGGCTAAGCACGACGCAAATGCCGTAGGCAGGCGGGCTGACCGACGCAAATTCCTTTGCAGACGGGCTGACCGACGCAAATTCCTTTGTGGGCGGGCTTAGCCCGTTAAGGCAAGTTAACCGACGCAATCGCCGCGCAATAAAAACCCGCTTGCGGCAACACACTGCGCCGCGCGAGCCGCGCACTTACTTTTTCTTCTGAGAGCCGAACTCGAACGATGAAATTTCGTATTTTGCCGAAATTTCGCCCTCGGAATTGCCGTCGAAAACGGCTTTCGAGAACGTAGCATAGGGTTCGAGCTTGCGCATTTCCGCTTCGAAGTCGGCAAGCCTGCCTAAGTCGGCGCGGCGGCACGAAAGCGTAATCGTGTTGATTTTAAAACGCCCCGCGTCCCTTTCCGACACGTTCGAAAGCGAGTATTCAAGCGCGGCGGCGCGGGCGCACTTTTCGGTTTCGAGCTGCAAGGCAAGCGGCGCAAGGGTTTTGTTTACGTCGAACGACGCGAGAATGCCGTCAAGCTCGCGCGAGATTTCGCCCGACATTCCGACGACGGTTTTTGCGGTTTTGATTCGCGCCGCAAGCGTCGAACGCTCCGAATCGGCGCGGGCAAAGCCCCTTGTCAGGAAGGAAAGCCAGCCGAACGCGGCAACGGAGGCCACACAGCAGAGCAGCAGGCGTTCGCGGGGATTTAGTTTGTCGAAAAATTTTTTCATTTCAAAACCACGCCGAGAACGAATTTTGCCTCGCCGCGAAAAGTCTCCGATTTAAGCTCGGCGGAGGCAACAGCGGGATTCTTTTTGAGGGCGTCGAGATATGCGTTAGTCTCGCCTATCGTCGCCGCATAGCCGCGTATTTCCGCGGAATTCGGCGAAGTCTGCGTGTAGCGCAAAAACCGCACCTTTTCGGGACGGTCGGCATTGAGCAGCGCGAGCGACTCCACCGCGCGAAGCTTTTTGCACGAAAATCTGCGAAGCTCCGCAAGCCGCTCCGCGCGAGACTCTATCTCCTTCGCCTGCGGCTCTATTTCCGCAAATTCCGCCGCCATGCGCGACACCCCGCACTCCCCGAACCACAGCACAATCTGCCCCAAGAGCAGGAGCGCGAACGCAAGTGGGACAAGCCGCAGACACGCCGATTTCAGCCGTTCGGCGCGGCGTTTTTTTGCGAACGCGCGGACGATTTCGGCGTCGCGCACGTCGAGGGTCGCGAGAGCCTTTTCGGGAATGCGGAACACGGCTTTCGGAACTGCCGCGCCCGACAAAAGAGAGCCTTCCCCGTCGAATTCCGACACAAGCCCGTCGGAAACGACAAACATTCGCCCGCCGCCCGCTGAACCCGATTCCGCACGAAGCGCGGCAATGTCGGCGGACGCGTCCCCCGAATTTTTGCGGGAGCACAAAGAGACAATCGCCCCATCGGAAAATTCGGCAATCGAAATACAGCTCGGCGAGCGCACAAGCGCGAAGCCGTCGGACACCCCCCACAACGGCAGCAGCGACGCGGGCGCGACCACGGGAGACTCCGCCTCCGCGCCGTCAAGCCCCGCAAAGACGCGCTCGGCCAAGCCCGAAAAAACGTGCACCCTGCCGCCAACGCGCAAAAAGCCCGTGCGCATGCGCTCGGCGGGCATGGGCGAGTTTGTCTCCACCCACGTTTCGACGAATCCGCGCAAATCGGCGTCGGAAAGCGATTCGGGCGCGTCGAGCGTCTTCGCAAAAAACGCGCCGTCGTCGGCAAATATGATTTTGTCCGCCATATAAAGGGGTAAACGCGCGGCGCGCAAAAAAGTTTCGCAAAAAAAGCTACTGCCCCGCGCGGGGGTTCATTGCTTCGAGAATGTTCATCGCGTGCGAGTTCACGCGCTCGCACGCCGAAAGAATTTCGATAAACAGAATGCCGCCGCGCGTAACGCCCGTGGACTCCATCTGGCGGATAGCCTCGCGGCGCAGAGCCTTGCGCCCCAAGTCGAGCTTTTCGCGCATTTTAAGCGAGCTGTCCAAGTCCGCCGCGCTGATTTCGCGCGAGTTCAGGCTCGTGTCGGCGAACTGGACAAACTTGTTCATCTCGGCGCAGAACTCCATAAAGACCTGCGATTTGAGCATTTCGTCGAAGAACTGCTTGCGGTAGCGTTTGCGGGCAAGAGTGATGAGGCGGTAGCAGGAGTCGCACATTTCCTCCAACTCGGGGACGATAATCATGTTCCTTGTGACGATTTTTATGCTGTTTTGGCTGAGGTCGTGCGCGGAACATTTTACGAAAAAGTTTGTGAGGGCAATCGAGAGCTTGTCGGACTCCTCCTCCAAGTCGCGCAGACGGGCGACCTCCGAGCTTAAATCCTTGTCGGGATTCTGAATCACATAGACGAAGCCGTTGAACATTTCGCCCGAAAGCTCCGCGAGCTTCACAAGCTCCTTCTGCCCCTCGAAGAGCGCAAGCTCGCCCATTTCGGAGACGTTCGACGTAAGGTATTCTATGCGCTGCAAAGCCGTGCGGTGCTTGTAGCCCGCCCCGCCCTTGATAATCCAGCACGCGATTTTCTCTATCTGCGGAACGAAGCCAATCAGCACGCAAATGTTGGTGAGGTTGAACATTGTGTGGAACATCGCAAGCCGCGCGGGAATCGCCACTTTTTCGAGGGCGGCGTCGCGTGCCGCGCCCGTGAGCGAATCGAAATCCGTAATGCTCATGGCTCTGAGCGTTTCCGCCGCGGGAGTGCCCGCCGCGGGGACGAGCCAGCAGATGAAATCCACAAACCAGTAGAACACCGCAAGCATCCAGACAACGCCCAGCACGTTGAAAAGCAGGTGGGCAATCGCCGCGCGTTTGCCGCTAAGGCTCGCGGGAATTGCCGCCACAAGCGCGGTCATGGTTGTGCCGATGTTTTCGCCCAAGACGATTGCCGCGGCGAGGTCGAGGGTAATCCAGCCCTTTGCCGCCATCGTAATTGTAATCGCGATTGCCACAGCCGACGACTGCACCACAAGAGTAAGAATCACCCCGAACGCCAAGAAGAGCAGGACCGAAAGGAAGCCCATGTTGGAGTATTCGCGAATCCACTCCAACACCTCGGAGTGCGACTGAATGTCGGGCACTGAATTTTTGAGGTATTCAAGCCCCATGAACAGCAGTCCGAAGCCTACCAGAAATTCGCCCGCGCTTCGCCAGCCCGCCCGCTTGCAGAACGAGACCACAACGCCCACGCCGATAATCGGCAGCGCAATGTCGGCAAGAGAGAACTTGAAACCCAAAATCGCGATAAGCCACGCGGTGGTCGTCGTGCCCAAGTTCGCGCCCATTATCACGCCGATTGCCTCGCGCAGGGTAAGCAGACCCGCGTTGACGAAGCTTACCACCATCACGGTCGTCACTGTCGAGCTTTGGACGGTCATGGTAATGAACGTCCCCGAAAAGAGCCCGTAGAAGCGGTTGCCCGTCATCTTGCGCATGACCTCGCGCAAACGTTCGCCCGAAAGCTTTTGCAAGCCGTCGCTCATTAATTTCATTCCGAAGAGGAACAAACCCAAGCTGCCGATTATCTGGAATACGGTACCCATAAAATAAAATTTGGCGTTGAATTTGGCAAAAATAATAGTCTAATGCAATTTAATAATTCTCTAACAATGGCATTGATTGTATATTCGGGGGGCTTGGACTCCACCGTGCTTTTGCACAAGCTCGCGGCTGAAAACCGCGCCGACGGCGCGCTGTGGGTAAACTACGGACAGCGGCACGCGCGGGAGCTTGAATGCGCAAAATTCAACTGCGAAAAGCTCGGCGTAAAGCTCGACATCGCCGACCTCTCCGCCCTGCAACCGCTTTTCGGCGACAACGCCCTGACGCAAAAGTCGGTCGAAGTTCCGGAGGGAGGATATGCCGACGAAAACATGAAGACGACGGTCGTTCCCAACAGGAACATGATTCTCGTGGCGGTCGCCGCCGCCCGCGCAATCGCGATTGGCGCAAATGCCGTAGCGTACGCCGCCCACAGCGGAGACCACGCAATCTACCCCGACTGCCGAAACGAATTCGCCGACGCCCTCGACGGCGTCCTGCGCCTCTGCCACTACGAGCCGATTAGGCTCGAACGCCCTTTCGTCAATGCGACAAAGGCGGACATCGTAAAACTCGGCGCGGAGCTTGGCGTCGATTTCGCCAGAACGTGGTCGTGCTACAAGGGCGGAAAATTCCACTGCGGAAAATGCGGAACATGCACCGAACGCCGCGAGGCTTTCGAGCTTGCCGGCGTGCCAGACCCCACCGTGTACGAATAGCGATGTCGCAAAAAATTGCAATCTTCACGCTCGGCTGCCGCGTAAACCACTACGAATCGGCGGCGATTGCCGACTCCGCGCGGGAATGCGGCTTCGAAGTCGTCGGCTGGGACGAGCCGGCCGATTTCGGCGTTGTAAACTCATGCGCCCTGACCGCGCTTGCCGAAGCTAAGACGCGACAGGCGATACGCATTTTCGCCCGCGCCAACCCGCACTGCGCCATCGCCGTAAGCGGCTGCTACGCGCAGACCGACCCGCACAAAATAGCGGAGCTTCCCAACGTGAAATGGGTTGTCTGCAACGCGCTCAAAGCCCGCGCCGCGGAGATTATAAAAAGATACCCGCCCGCCGAAGAGCCGCTTGTGCTTTCCGATTCCGCCCTGCCCGCAAGCCCCGAAGCCTCGCGCGGAAACACGCCGCTCGACGACCGCATGAACCTCAAAATTCAGGACGGCTGCGACAACGCCTGCGCCTACTGCATAATTCCCCGCGCGCGCGGGCTGCCCCGAAGCAGGGCTTTCGGCGACATAGTGCGCGACGCCGAAAACCTCGTCTCGCGCGGCGTGCGCGAGATAATTCTTACGGGAATAAACATCGCAAAATTTTCGTCGCCAGAGGGCGGGCTCGCCGACCTCGCAGACAGGCTCGACAAAATCCCCGAACTTCTGCGCCTGCGCCTCGGCAGCATCGAGCCGCCGCACTTCGAACTTGACGCGCTTCTCGAACGCATGGCGGATTCTTCGCACAAGCTCGCGCCGCACCTGCACATATCGTCGCAGAGCCTTTCCGACAACGTGCTTTCGGCAATGCGCAGAAAATACGCCTACGCGGAGTTCGCCGCCACGCTCGAAAAAATCCGCAACAAGTCGGAATACATCGCGGTGGGCACCGACCTAATCTGCGGACACCCGCGCGAGTCCGAAGAGGACTTCGCCCTGACGAAGTCGCGCCTGCTCTCTTCGGGCATGGCGTACGCGCACGTCTTCACGTTCTCGCCGCGCCCCAAAACGCTCGCGGCGGTCATGGACGGGCAGGTACCGGCGGAAATCCGCAAGGCGAGAGCCGCGGAACTGCGGAAAACGGCGGAGGAAATAAGGTCGAAATTCGCCGAAAAAAACGTCGGGAAAATCCGCGAAGTCCTGCTCGAAAACAGGCTCGCCAACGGCGACTACCTCGGCTACACCGACAACTACATGCAGGTTGCCGTAAACATTCCCCAAAGCGGGCTGAAAAACAGGCTCGCGCTCGCGGAAATCGTCGGAAAAATCGGGCGCGAACGCGTTGCCGCGCGGCTCGAAAGGCTTTTGTAGCTACGGGAACAGGAAGCCCCTGTTGCGTATCGCCAAGTCGAGCGACATTTCGAAAATCTTTTTCCCGCCCGCAAAAACCTCCTTTTTGAGCGGAAACTTCACGCCGTTCTCCGCGCGGTAGTCGGAAAATTTGACGAGCGCCTTTTGCGAACCGTCGGAATATTCCGCCGCGAGCATCTCGCCGCTTGCGGCGGCGAAGAAGTAGCGGGTTTTCACCGCCCCGTTTTCGACGGCCACAACTTCGGCGTCGCGCCCGTCGAAAATCTCCGCGCCCGCGTAGGACACCGCGGAGCTGTCGTCGGCGTTTTCCGACTGCGGGAAAAACGCGGAAAACAGCGGTTCGTCGAAGAGCGTCATGGTGCGAACAAACAGCGCGTCGCGCCCCGAAAGTTTCTCCCGCGCGCCCGAAACGCGCATGTCGCGCAGAAGGAACACGCCCGCGCCGAGCCTTTCGGCGAAGTACGCGCGGGTGTCGCCCAGCTTTGCGTAGGTGCGCCCGTTCGGACGCCTGATTCCGTAAAAGCTTTTCTCCGCGCCGCCCGATTTCACGACGCCCTTTACGAGCATGTCGCGGAACTCCGCCGACGTCGCCAATCCGCCCGAAAATTCGTAGAAACTGCGGACAACCGCGTTCGCCTTTTTGTCGGCGATGCCGCCCGAATTTGCCGACGCTTCGGCGGATTCCGCGACGGACGACGACGCGAGCTTTTCGTGGAAGATGAAAATTGCGTAGCCGCACGCGGCGATTCCCGCAAGGCAAACGGACGCGGCAAGGAAGAATTTGAAAAACGCCGCAAGCCTGCCCGAATGCCGCGCGGGCTGCGATTCATCGGGTCTTATGTTTGCGCGGAAGGGTTTTCCGCCAGTCGAGTCCGACTCAGCAGGCGCGGTTTCCGCAGACTTTTTCGAAGTTTTTTTTATGTTGAGGTTGCGGCCGCGCCCCGTCTGCGGTTTCGGGCGCGGACGGACCTCCTGCGGGCGGGAGGGCGCAAATTCTGGCGGGAACGCGCCGAAAGGCGGCGGCGGAAGCTCGATAAACTCGACCTCCTCGTCCTCGCCGATTTCTATTTCGTCGCCCGCATCGGCGTACACTATTTCGATTTCTTCGCCGTCTTTGCGGAGAATGCGCGGTTCGCCTTTTTCGGAATCGTCCTCCATTTAGCCTCTCGTCTGACCGTTGCCGTAGATTTTGTACTTGTAGGAGCACAGCTCCTTCAAGCCCATCGGCCCGCGCGCGTGGAGCTTGTCGGTGGAAATTCCGATTTCCGCCCCGAAGCCGAACTCGAAGCCGTCGGTGAAGCGCGTGGACGCATTCCAATAGACAGTGGCGGAGTCCGTTTTGTTCAGAAATTCCTCCGCAGCCGCTGGGTCTGCCGTCACAATCAGGTCGGAGTGCCCCGATCCGTATTTGTTGACGAAATCCGCCGCCGCGTCCACGGAATCGACGATGTCCGCCGAAATAATGAGGTCGATGTATTCGGTCGAAAAGTCCTCCTCCGTCGCGGGTACGAACGGAACGCCCGCGCGGGAGAGAATCGGAGCGCAACGCTCGGAGGCGCGGAATTCAACGCCGCGCGAAACGAGCGCGTTTGCGAGCCTCGGCAGAAGCGCCTCCGCTACGTCGGCGTGCACAATCAGGTTTTCCGCCGCGTTGCAGACGCTCGGACGCTGGCATTTTGCGTTTACCAAAAGTTTCTCCGCCATGTCGGGGGCGGCTGACTTGTCCACAAAAACCGTGCAGACGCCCTTGTAGTGCTTGACCACGGGTATCGACGAGTTTTCCACGACGAACCTGATGAGTTTTTCGCCGCCTCTGGGAATTATGCAGTGAACGTATTTGTCGAGCTTTAAAAGCTCGCCGAAAGCGGCGCGGTCGGTTGTGGGAATCATTTGGGCGCAGTCGGGGTCAAGCCCCGAAGCCGCGAGGGCCTCGGAAATGATTTCCGCAAGCACGCCGTTTGTTTTGAAGCATTCGCTGCCGCCGCGCAGAATCGACGCGTTGCCGCTTTTTAGGCAGAGCACCGCGCAGTCTACCGTGACGTTCGGGCGGCTTTCGTAGATGATTCCGATTACGCCTATCGGCACGCGGACCTTGTCTATGCGCAGCCCGTTGGGGCGCACGGTCGATTCGATTATCTCGCCGACGGGGTCGGGAAGCTTGGAGACCTGCCTTGCGCCCTCCGCCATTGCGGCGATTTTTTTGTCGTTCAGCGAAAGGCGTTCGAGCATGGGCGCGGAGATTTTCCCCCGCGCCGCCTCCACGTCGAGGGCGTTCGCCGCCTTGATTTCGTCGGCGCGCGCAAGCACGGCGCAAGCGATTTTTTCTATCGCGGCGTTCTTCGCTTCGGAGGAGTACGACGCAAGTTTAAGCGACGCCGCGCGGGCGCGCTTTGCAATTTCGAGAACTTCGCTCATTGTATTTGCGATATTTTTTTGATGTATTCGCAGCGTCTTTCGATTTCGTCCAGCCCGTTTTCTTCGAGCTTGTAGCACGAGAACGACTCGACCGTCATCGACGCCGTCGCCGCCCCCGCGAGCATGCCGAGCTTTATCGACGCAAAGTCGGTCTTTCCGCAGCCCGCAAGGTAGCCAGCCAACGCGCCCGCAAAGGAGTCGCCCGCGCCCGTCGGGTCGTGGAGCGACGCCACGGGATAGGCGGGAATAGCGAAGAATCCGTCTTTGTGGAAGAGCATTGCTCCGTATTCTCCCGTCTTTACAATCGCGCTTTTTGCGCCGAGTTTAAGCAGGGTGTTGCCCGCAACTATTATGTTGCTTGTGTCGGCGAGCATTTTCGCCTCGGAGTCGTTGACGATAAGCAGGTCGCAGCGGCGCACGAGCTTCATAAGCGCGTCGCGCTCCGTGCCTATCCACAAGTCCATCGTGTCTAGCACGACAAACCTCGGCTCGCACACCAAGTCGAGAAGCGCCGACTGCACCGCGGGCGAAATGTTGCCCAGCAGCACAAAGCCAGCGTTGCGCGCGTTGTCGTCGAGCGCCGGCCTGAAATCTTCGTACGCGTTCAGGCGCACGTCGAGCGTCTCGCGCGAGTTGAAGTTTTCGTGGTATTTTCCGCGCCAGAAAAACGTGGGCTTTGCGGAGTCGAATTGGAGGTTCGAGATGTCCACCGAACGCGCGGTGAGGCGCTTGATGTCGGATTCCTTGAAGTCGTTCCCAACGACCGCCGAGATGATTGTCGGCGCGAAGTAGGACGCCGCCAGCGCCGCGTAGCTCGCCGACCCGCCGAGAATGAAGTCGGCGGAATCGTCGGGAGTTTCGATGCAGTCGTAGGCGACCGACCCTATAACCAAAAGTTTTTCCGACATCTTCTACTTTTTCAGTTGCGAGATGATTTCGTCGGCGAATTCGGAGCACTTTACCTCTTTCGAACCCGCTATGAGACGCGCCAAATCGTATGTGACAACCTTCGCGCCGATTGCCGATTCAAGCCCCTTGATGATGAGGTCGGCGGCCTCGTTCCAGCCGAGGTAGCGGAACATCATTTCGCCGGAAAGGATTACCGAGCCGGGGTTCACCTTGTCGAGGTTTGCGTACTTGGGCGCGGTGCCGTGGGTGGCCTCGAAAATCGCGTGTCCCGTGGTGTAGTTGATGTTGCCGCCGGGAGCGATGCCGATGCCGCCGACCTGCGCGGCGAGCGCGTCGGAGATGTAGTCGCCGTTGAGGTTGAGCGTCGCCACGATGTCGTATTCGGCGGGACGCGTGAGAATCTGTTGCAGGAAGGCGTCGGCAATGCAGTCTTTAACGACAATGCCGTTGGGCAGTTTGCACCACGGGCCGCCGTCGATTGGCTGCGCGCCGAACTCTTCGCGGGCGACTTTGTAGCCCCAGTCGCGGAACGCGCCTTCGGTGAACTTCATGATGTTGCCCTTGTGGACGAGGGTAACGCTCTTGCGGTTCTGGGCTATCGCGTAGTTGATTGCCGAGCGGACAAGACGCGCCGTGCCCTCTTCCGAAACGGGCTTGATGCCTATGCCGCTCGATTCGGGGAAGCGGATTTTCGCGTATCTGGCGGGAAAATTCTCCTTGATGAAGTCCTCGATTTTCTTGGCGTCGGGAGTGCCGCGTTCGAATTCGATGCCCGCATAGATGTCTTCGGTGTTTTCGCGGAAAATCACCATGTCGACGAGGTCGGGGCGTTTTACGGGGCTGTCTACGCCCTTGAAATAGCGCACGGGACGCTGGCATACGTAGAGGTCAAGCTCCTGCCTGAGCGCGACGTTGAGCGAGCGTATGCCGCCGCCGATGGGTGTAGTGAGCGGGCCTTTGATGCCGACCAGATATTTTCTGAACGCGTCGAGGGTTTCCTGCGGAAGCCACGAACCCGTTTTCTTGAAAGCCTTTTCGCCCGCAAGGACTTCGAGCCATTCGATTTTACGCTGTCCGCCGTAGGCCTTTTCGACCGCCGCGTCGAACACGCGAACCGCCGCCGCCCAGATGTCGGGTCCGATTCCGTCGCCTTCGATGAAGGGCATTACGGGTCTGTCGGGCACTATTAATTTTCCGTTTTCGATTTTGATGATATTGTCGCTCATAAATGTAAAAAAATGCGTCGCAGATTAGAATACGAAAAGCCGCCCTCCCACAAGCAAAAAATAAGGACTTGCGGCGCAAAAAAACGCTCGACAATCGGCGCGGGGAATGAAAAAAACGCGGCAATGAACGTCGTCGTGATAAGACACCCTCGCGAGAACCTGAAAAAGTGCTCCCTGCGCCATTTGCACGGCCGCCCGAACTTCGAATTTCTGGCGGTCTCCGACGGATTTTCGTTCGACGCGTCGGGCTTCACCCTGCTCGAAATCGGCGCGCCAGAGATGTCGCCCGCCGACGCCGACCGACCCGTGCTTTTGCTCGACTCCACATGGCATTTGCTGCCGCGCATACGCAACAAAGTCTTCGGGGATTTTGTGTCGCGCTCGCTGCCGCCCTCGATAAAGACGGCGTATCCGCGCGTGTCCAAAATGCACTCCGACCCGCACGGACTCGCGACCGTAGAGGCGCTCTACGCCGCGCTGAAATTCGCGGGAACGCCCGACATCGAAATTTTGCGCGGCTACATGTTTGCGCCGAAGTTTTTGCAGCTTAACGGGTGGCTGTCCGACGCCCCCGACGGATTTTTCGACACTCCCGAACGCTTCTACCGCTTCGAATAAGCCGCGCAAATCTGGCACAAAAAAAAAGCCTTTCGGATTCCGTCCGAAAGGCTTTTTTGAATTGCAAAATCGAAGCTCTAAGACGCGGCTTCGGGCGACGCGTCCGAGGCGTCCGTTTCCGCGCCGTCGGCGGCTTCGGGCTTCCGCTCCGCGTCGGGACTCGCGGCGGCTTTCCGCTTGGCGGCAAGCTTTTCCGCCTGCTCGCACTCCCACTGCTCCCTGTCGGTCGGGGTGAAAGTTCCGTCCACGATTTTGTAGACGTCCGCGCCGTCGATTGTCTCGCGAATCAAAAGCTCGTTCGCGATTGTGTCGAGCTTCCCGCGGTTGTCGGAGACGATTTTCCGCGCCCGCGCGAGCTGTCCGTCGATAATCGCCTTTACGCTTTCATCGATTTCCATTGCGGTGCGCTCGCTGACGCGCTCCTCGCGGGCGATTTCGCGCCCAATGAAAATGTGGTCCTGATTTTCGCCGAATGAAATCGGGCCGAGGTCGCTCATGCCCCAGTCGCAGACCATTTTGCGGGCGACTTTCGTAGCCTGCTTGATGTCCGCCGCCGCGCCGTTTGTGATGTCGGAGAGCACAAGCTCCTCCGCCACGCGCCCGCCGAGGCTCGTGCAGATGTTGTTAAGAAGCGACGTCTTGCTTTCGGTGCGGATATCGCGCGAGGGAATGAACATTGTGGAACCCAAGCTCTGTCCGCGCGGAATAATCGTCACCTTGTGGACGGGCAGTCTGCCGTTGTCGACAATCGCCTGAATGAGCGCATGCCCCGCCTCGTGGTATGCGGTGAGTTTTTTCTCGTCGGCGTCCATGAGTTTTTTGCGTTCGCGCCCGAAGAAGACCTTGTCGCGAGCCTCGTCGATGTCGGCTTCCGAGACGGTTTTTTCGCTCCTTCTGGCGGCGATAATCGCGCTTTCGTTGAGCAGGTTCGCCAAATCCGCGCCCGAACAGCCGGGGGTCATGCGGGCGATTTTCGACAAATCCACGCCGTCCGAAAGTTTGATTTTTTTTGCGTGGATTTTCAGAATCTCCTCGCGCCCGTTCACGTCGGGAAGGTCGATTACAACCTGCCTGTCGAAGCGTCCGGGGCGCAGAAGCGCGTTGTCGAGAACGTCGGGGCGGTTGGTCGCGGCGATGATTATTATGCCCGTGCGGGAGTCGAAGCCGTCCATTTCGACGAGCAGCGAATTGAGAGTCTGCTCGCGCTCGTCGTTGCCGCCGCCGAGACCCGCGCCGCGCTGGCGTCCCACGGCGTCGATTTCGTCGATGAACACAAGGCACGGAGCCGCCTTGCGGGCCTGCTCGAACATGTCGCGAACCCTCGCCGCGCCGACGCCCACGAACATTTCCACAAAATCCGAACCGCTTATCGAAAAGAACGGAACGTCCGCCTCTCCCGCGACTGCGCGGGCAAGAAGCGTCTTGCCCGTTCCGGGAGGGCCAACCATCAGAATGCCCTTGGGGATTCTCGCGCCGATGTCCTTGAAACGCTGCGGATTTTTCAGAAATTCGACAATTTCGGAAACCTCCTCCTTGGATTCGTCGCAGCCCGCGACGTCGGCGAAAGTGATTCTGTCCTTGTCTGGCGTAAGCAGGCGCGCGCGGCTTTTGCCGAACGACATCGCGCCCTTGCCCGCGCCGCGCATCTGGCGCATGAAAAAGAAATACAGAAAGCCCACGACAATCACGAAAGGCAGAACCGACATCACCATGCTGCCCCAGAAAGTGCTTGCGGGAACTTCCTTCAAATCCCACGGGGCGGCGGGGTCGGAAAGTTTTTTGTACATTTCGTCGGTTATGCGGCCATTGAAAACGAACGGAAGCGTGCGCGGGGTGTTGGCGTCCGCGCCCTCCTTGCCGAAAGTCGGGTTCTTGATTTTCCCCTCTATTACGTACCAGTCTTTGCCCGCGGTTGGGTCGTTGCGCACGGTCATCGAAGCGATTGTGTCGTTTTCGACGGCATGCATGAGTTTGCGCACATCAAGCTCCTGCGTTTGCCCGCCGCCCGCGCCGCGCGGGAGCGACACAAGAAACACCACCGCGCAGATTACCAGCAGCCACACAAAGTACGGCTTGTTTGGCAGTTTGGAAAATCCCGAATTCTTGTCTCTATTGTCCATTTGAAAGATTAAAAGCTATCATACAGTTCGGCAAAAGGTCAATTCTAATGCCTCGGCGGAATCCGCCAATTTGAATTTATCGGCGGGGGCAAGCCCGCGCACCCACAGAATCTCCCCCGCGCAATTACAGACAACGGGCGCGGAAATTCGTTTCGGGCGCGGCGTTTTTTTTCCCTCGAAGAGCGTTTTCAGCTTTTTCGGGGAACGCCTGCCGACGGGCGCGTAGGCGTCGCCGTCGCGGCGCGCGCGCACGCGGAGCGAATCCCCTCCGCATAGCGCGGACGGGTTGAGATACGCCGAAACGCGGTCGTCGTTGCCGCCGCTTTTTATGGAATCGGCGCGGTCGGGCGAAAGGGCGACAATGCGGGCGCAAAGCGCGGAACCGTCGGGAAGCGCGACGCTTCCGCCGACGCGCACGGAAAGCTCGAAATCCGTTTTTTTCGGGACGGCCGAAAGAGAGAAGTCGCGCGGCGAAAAATCAGCAAACACCGCGCCCGCGTCGAGACGCGCGTCCGCATGCGCGGCGATTCCGCGCACGAACGCATCGACCGCCGACGCCCTCACGCAAAGCCCGCGCTCCGACAAAAATTTTTCGACCGCCCTGCGGACAAAGGCCGCATGCGCCAAAATCGACTCCGACAAAAACACGCCGCCGCCGTCCGGCTTCCCCGCGTTTGCGCGGGCGTACTCGGCGGAAAACAAGGCGTCGAGCGCGTCGGCGTCCTCCTGCAAAAGCCCGCGAGAGCGCACCGCCCCCGCGAAAACGTCGTACTGCGACGCCTCCGCAAACGCGGGCAAAACCGCGTTTCTTATCCTGTTGCGGAAATAGTCAAGCCCCGCGTTCGATTCGTCCTCGCGCCACGCAAGCCCCGCAGACACCATCGCCGCGACGATTTCGCGCTTCGACATGCCCAGAATCGGGCGCAGATACTCCACCCCGCGCAGGCGCGAAATCGGGCGCGGAGCGCAGAGACCGCCCAAGCCCGCGCCGCGGGCAAGCCGCATGAGGAGCGTCTCGGCGACGTCGCCCGCATGGTGCCCCTGGGCAACCGCCGCAAGTTTCAAATCGTCCGCGCTTTTTTCGAAAAACGCAAGGCGCAAAGCCCGCAAGCCGCCCTCCGAGCGGTCTCGCGGGGTTTCGTCGGGAGAGCCGCGAACGAACTCCGCGCCAAGCTTGGCGCACTCAGACTCAACGAACTTTTCGTCGATTTCCGCAGCCGCGCGCACTTTGTGGTTGAAATGCAAAACCGCAAGATTCCCCGCGCCGAATTCCGCCGCCAAAACGCGCAAAAGGAAAACCGAATCCGCGCCGCCCGAACACGCAACGCCCACACGCCCGCCCGACGCGAAAATCGAGCGCAGACGCCCGTACGCGGAATCGTCCAGATTCGCGCGGACGGAGGCGGCATCGGATATTCTGATTTCCCTAAACATTTTCGAATAAAAGCATTATCGACGCCGCGAGCAGCGGGGCAAGCCCGAATCTCAAAAAGGCGTTTTTTAAGTCGGCGCAGTACGCAGAAACGACAAGAAAAACCGCCACCGCAGAGTACGCCGTAAGAGCGTTCGGCAAGGGGAAATCTACCCTGCCGCTCCAAATTTCCGCGCAGAACTTCGCCCATGCGGACATCGCGCCCACTATCCACGCCGCAACGGTGTTGAGAACGCCCGCAATAAAATTCGGCAGCGCAAACCCCGCAAAGCCAAGCCCCACCGCAAGCCCAGCGCCGCCCACAAACACGGGCGAGTACAAAACCGACATCGGCGAAAAGTACGAAAAATAATGAGCTCCAAGAGGCGCGGCGGCGAACATCGCCCCAAGCGATATGCAAAACGCGCCGAGAAAATACGACTTCGCCCACGACGCAAAACTCCCGAAAGCCGAAATTTTGCCGTCCGAAACCCCGCTCCGACCAAGCCCCGAAAGGTACCCGTAAAGCGGCACGGAATAGACGAATATCGAAGCCACAATCGCGTACGAAAGCCCGAAGCCCGCGTCGAAAACCGTCTGCGGCGCAGCTACGACCGCTATTGCCGCCGCCAACACCAACGCGCCGAACGGGCGCATTCCGCGCGAGAACGCAAGCGCAAGCCACACAAGGGCAACCATTCCGAACGCCCGCATTGCCGACGGACGCGCCCCGCACGCGCAAACGTAGAGGTAGAGCGCGGGCAGCGCAACGAACGGCTGAAAGCGCCGCCCTACGCCGACCGCCGCAAGAGCGCCGTAAAGCACGGCGGCGGCAAAGCCCACATGAAGCCCGCTTATCGCGAAAACGTGCATCGTGCCGGTGTCCCTGAAATCGCGCTTTTGGGCTTCGGTGAGCAGGCTTTTGTCGCCCAAAATCATCGCCCGATACGTCCGCGCCGCCTCGCCGTCCGCCTGCGATTCGCGCGGGAACGCCGAAAGAGAACGCTCGGCGTATTTCCGCACGGCTTCGTAAAAGCCGAAGCGCATGCTTTCGCCCTCCAACACCGACGCGTCCGCAATCCGCGCCGACATCTTGAAATAGACGAAGCGGCTTCGGAGGTATTTTTCGAACGCCCTACCCTCTGGCGTGTTCGCGCCGAAGCCGCGCGATTTCGGCTCGGACGGGTAGACCGCAGAGAACACGCCGTCGAAGGAAACTTTTTGCGAAACGACAAAATTTTTGTTGGGCGTCGCCGCGTTTTTCCCGTCGGAGACGGTAAACCACATTTTGTGCCCTACGGCGTTCGGCGCAAAATACGGCGCGTTGGTAATGGTTGCGATTCCGTAGCGGGAGTCGTTCACTCCGCGCGAAACCTCGTCTATCACAGCCTCCACGCGCGCCCGCCGCGGCGCGAGGTCGGCGTGCGGATTCGGCGGTACGCGGAAATAAAAATACCACACTCCCAGCGCGAACACCCCGACTATCCGCGCCGCAAAGCGGATTTTCCGAAGAGCCGCCGCGCGGCTTTCGGGCATTTCGAAACAGTCCGCCAGCAACGCCGCGCCCGACTCGGCGACGAACAGCGCGGCGGCAACCGACAGACACGCGCCCGCAAACTCCCGCAGATTTTCGAAAATTCCCGCCGCAAAAAACGACGCAATCAACGCGCACAAATACGGAAGAAGCGGCGTGTAAAAACGCGTTCCCCGCCCCGATGTCTCGCGCCGACCGAAATCCATTCTACCGCTTTACGAGCGAAATTTGCGAGAGCGAATCCGCCGAGTTGTCGAACTCGATTTTCCCCGCCGCGCCCTCGCAGGACGTGTTGCGGAAACAGTCGCGCATTTTCGACGGGTTGAAGCGCGACTTCCTCGCCGCGTCGGCAAGCATGCGGACGGAATCGTACCCGTACGCCGCAAGCCACGTCGGCTCGGTGCCGTATTTCGCCCGATACGCCGAAACGAACGCCCGCGTTTTTTCGCCGCCGAGCGTTCCCCGCGCAAAGTCGGTCTCCACGATGCACAGTTCGACGCCTTTCGGGGCGGGGATTTTAGACGCCGCGATTCCGCAGTTCGCCACGATTTTTTTGCCGTATCCCGCGCGCGCCAACGCCGACACGAACGCGTCGAGCGAATCGCCGTAGCCGACGTAAAACACGCAGTCGGCGTCGAGCCTCATTATCTGCGAGGCGAAAATGTCGAAGTCGCGCTCGTCCGCGCCGAAAACGTCGCGGTAGAGTTTTGTGCGGTCGAGTTTTAAGTCGAACGAAAGGTAGTCGGCGTCCGCCTTGCCGAAGTAGTCGTCCACATTCATGACGACAAGCCGAACGTCCCTGTCCTCCCCGCGCGCGACCGCCTTCGCCATGATGTCGCCCGCCTGCGCCCCGTTCAGGAATATGCGCGTTGCGTTCGGCATGTCGAGCGTGGCGGGCGGGTATGTACACATGAAGTTTACAAAAACGTCGTCGCGCTTCGAAAGAAACGCCTTTTGGGCAATGCACTCGCGCCCGAAGCCCACGCTCAGCACCCGCGCCCCCGCGCGGCGCAGCGATTCAAAACTTTCCAAAAATGTCGAAGAGTCGCGCACAAGCAATTTGAGCGGAATGCCGTCAAGCCCGCCCGCCGCGTTTATCTCGCCGCAGGCAAGCTCCATGCCGCGCACGACCTCCGCCGAAGCCGCCGCCCCGGCATATTCGCAGGTCTATTGTACCATACATTTTCCCCGGGAGCGCTATACATTCTTGACATAGGGGTATAACTTTGTGGGATACCGGGATGAGAAGGGCGGAAAATCCGCCCCATGTCCCATGATGCCGCAGGGTTCCTCCAAGGACAAAAGGAAGCGCCGGCCTTTGCCGGCGCTCCGTCTGTCAAAAAAGCCTTGCAGCGTTTCGGGTGGCTTCTCTTGCCCCTGCGGGGCAATTCACCTTGTGTCGTCAGAGCCGGAATAAAAATAAGGGGCTGTGGCC
>OGFM01000284.1_pt1 | contig 45029 bp, 50 predicted proteins | sample 1570871 | NCBI WGS metagenome assembly OGFM01 (sample SAMEA2581957, study PRJEB24529) | metagenome | biome: Human gut stool | place: China | collected 2011
AGCTGGTGAAGCGGTCTAACACATCGCCCTCTCAAGGCGACATTCGCGGGTTCGAACCCCGTGCTGACTACCATATTAGTAGAATAGGTTTGATACATAGTTATCAAGCCTTTTTTTGTGTTTAGAATAGGTGTGAACTCAGATAATAGGGTAATTCTGGGTTCTTTTAGTATTTCTAGACAGCTAATTATTATAAGGATATTAAGAAGCTCTAAGTCCTTCTTACACGATTTGAGGCTAGGGTGCTAAAAATTTTACACGATTTGAAGTAGGGGTGCTAAAGGTTTACACGATTTAAATTATAAAAAAACAGTTGTAAAAATGTGGCATTTAATGCACAAATATGTTATAATTTATATGAGGTTGATAGTTATGCTACAGATGATATTTGGTAATAGAATTAAAGAACTTAGGTTGGCTAAATTAATGTCTCAAGATGATTTAGCTGAAAAATCTGGAATTGATAGAACACAGATTTCAAAAATAGAAAAAGGAAAGGTAAATGCTACATTGGAAACTATTGAAAAATTATCCACTGCTCTGGATGTTTCTATAAAGGATTTAATGAATATAGACATTTCAATTCCTGCACGCCCATTTGTGAAATGGGCTGGTGGTAAAACTCAAATTATTAACAGACTAAAGGAGTTTATGCCGCAACAGTTCAATAGATATTATGAACCATTTGTTGGCGGGGGAGCTTTCTTATTCTCTATTGCTCCAGAGCACTCAACAATAAGTGACCAAAATAGTGAATTGATTTGTGCTTATAAGTGTTTTCAAAATGAATCTATGTATAAACAACTTATATGTAAGCTAAGAGAACACGAGAAAAATCACTCTGAAGAATACTATTCTGAAATAAGAGAATGGGACCGTAAGGATAATTTTGCTATGTTGGATGAAGTGGAACGTGCTGCAAGATTTATATATTTAAACAAAGCTTGTTTCAATGGCCTATACAGGGTTAATTCAAAGGGATATTTTAATGTTCCATCAGCAAAGAAAAATGTAGTAAGGGCATTTGATGAAGATAATTTTAATGCATTGAGAAGTTATCTAGGTAAGAAAGATGTATTGGTGCTAAATCAAGACTATGCTAAAACTGTAGAAGCGGCAGTTCGTGGAGACTTTGTATATTTCGACCCACCATATGATGTGTTTCCAGATAAGAATGGATTTGTTGATTATGGCAAGGACGGTTTTAACAAAGATGAACAAGTTCGATTGAGAGACTGCTTTAGAGAATTGTCTGATAGAGGCGTGTTTGTAATGCTTTCCAATCACAATACACCTTTTATAAATGAAATATATGCTGGTTTTAATATTCATGTTATTGATGCTAAGAGAATGATAAATTCTGATCCAAACGGAAGAGGAAATGTTCAAGAAGTAATCATCACTAATTATTGAGGTGAACAAGATGAGCAAAATTTATTACGAAGAAGATAACGTTAAATTATATCTTGGAGATTGCTTCAAAATATTAAATAAAATGAAAGAAAAATCAGTAGATATGATTTTTGCAGATCCACCTTATTTTCTTTCTAATGGTGGTATAAGTTGCCATTCTGGTCGACAAGTATCCGTAGATAAAGGTGAATGGGATAAAGGACTTACTCCGAATGAGAAGCTAAACTATAACAGAAAATGGATTAGATTATGTCGTAAGGTTCTAAAAGACGATGGCACAATCTGGATTAGTGGAACATACCATAATATTTATTCGATAGGTGTGGCACTTGAATTAGAAGGTTTTTCAATAATTAATAACATCACATGGCAAAAGCCAAACCCAGCACCAAACCTTGCATGTAGAAGTTTTACACACTCTACTGAAACGATACTGTGGGCAAGAAAGATTAATGGAAATAAAAAAGGCAATCATTATTTTGATTATCCAGCGATGAAAGAAATAAATGGCGGAAAACAGATGAAAGATGTGTGGGTGCTAAACCTTCCAAAGAAAAAAGAGAAAACGAACGGTAAGCACCCAACGCAGAAACCTGAATCTGTATTGGAACGAATCATAATCGCTTCAACAAGAGAAAATGATGTTATCCTGGATCCATTTAATGGAAGCGGTACTACTGGCGTTGTTGCAAAAAAATTAAAACGAAAATATATCGGGATCGAAATTGAAGAACAATATATTGAAATTACAAAAGCAAGGTTGAATGGATAAAACCTTGTTTTTTGTTTGTCGGTTTAATAGCCAAAATTGACATTTTATGATATAATATACACGTATTTTTCATTAGCTCGTCAAATGACGGGCTGTATCTTGTATATAAGGTGGTGAATGATGTGGGTAGACTTATTAAATCCTTCCCAGATGGCTCATATCTAGAATATGACAGAGGTAGTTTTGATGATTGGTGTGTATATATGGTTGAACCTGATGGAAGCAGAAGACCACCATTAGACAGAGATTATTTTTCTGACATCAAGGAACTGTCAAGGACATATACAGAAGATGCGCTTTATTCAGCGTATGTTTTTGTATACGACCATACTGGAAAAACAGTGGATGAGAATGGACTTAACGCTGCTGAACAAGCATCAATGAATTTTGGCACAGACCAATTAAAAATTCATAAGATTTTTACTATTTTGTACATGGCGATGATAGCAGAGGAAAATAAAAGATTCACAAGATTAGGAAAAAGGATAAAAAGATTAGGCATTTATAAGCTTCTGTTCGAAGGGGCTTCGGTTTATGAAGCAGCCAACTTCATGCGAGGTATGGGGTGGAGAGAAATAGATGCTTTATGTACAGAAAGGGGCTTTTAACTATGAAGGATTTTAATGTTTGGCTTTCTTCGTTTAGAGAAAGCATAGCTAATTATTCATATTATGTTGAATTTGACACTGTCTATAAAAATGCAGATTCAATTAAAATCGAACTTAATATGATGAATTCACTAATCGGCTCACAAAGTATCGAAGTTGATTTCAGAAATTTGGTATCCAAATATCCTTCTGTATTGAGATGTATACCAATTCTTCTTGCAAAAAGAGAAATGAATATTTTTTGCATGGATGAAGAAGGCTCATTCACATATGATTTTAAAAAACAAAATTATTCAGTAGAAGAATATGTAGTATTCATGAGAAAAACAGGTCTGTTTGAGTTAATGGAAAAACACCTTGTTAGTAATTTATATGATTATGTTATAGGTGTTGAAGCCGGATTAAATTCAAACGGAAGAAAAAATCGTGGTGGACATCTTATGGAAGATTTAGTTGAATCCTACATAAAAAAAGCTGGTTTCATCAAAAACAAAACCTACTTTAAAGAAATGTATTTATCCGATTTGGAAAAGCGAACTGGACTGGATTTATCTTCTTTATCCAATTCAGGTAATACGGCAAAGAGATTTGATTATGTAATAATTTCTGATAAATGCATCTATGCGTGCGAGTGCAATTTCTACGCTTCTGGTGGATCAAAATTAAATGAGACAGCAAGAAGTTACAAAACTTTAGCTTTAGAGTCTAAAGGTATAGATGGATTTAAGTTTGTTTGGTTTACCGATGGCTTAGGCTGGATTTCAGCAAGAAATAACCTTAAAGAAACTTTTGATGTTTTAGATACCATCTATTGCATAAAAGAACTAGAAAATAATATTTTAAGCGAGTTTTAGGAGGAAAATATGCCCTTAGTTACATTAAATAAAACACTTAGTTCCACGACAAGAGCAACTATCAGAGACGAGGTAATAAATTGGTTTTTATCTGAAAATCCTGGAACTGGAACTGGCGCTTTAGCTTCTAAAGTGCATTATACAGTAGATAGCTACAATGGAATTTCAATAGAACTTCATCGTCCTGCGACTTTAAATAAAGGTTTTGATTTTACAGTTCATGTAAATGGAATGTTTTTTAAAAAGAACAAGAGACACACGGATCCGTCTCATAATGATATTTTCTTAGCACTTTCAGATTGCAGAAATCAAAATACCACACATTATGATTCTAAAATTAAACCTATATTATTGGATATCTTTAATTGTCAAAATGTTAATTTCTCGTCGACTAGTTTGGGCCATTTCACGGATTATTCTGGTACACAACGACCTATAGAAATAATTATTTTATGTGTCAAATGGTTGTTTATCGAACAAGATATGACATATTGGAATTGGTCTGGTAGACAAATGTTATTTGAGGGATTAAAAAATAATAATTTGATATAGCTGAAAAAGCACATCAATAATCTGGTGTGCTTTTTTTAGAAGAATTGGTCCATAAATTATTTACAGATTAATAATCAAATTGGTTTATCATTCTCATCTAAAAATAATCTATATAGCGGAACGTTTAACGCGTCCGCTATTTTTATTAACACGTCAATCGATGCAGCGTGAACTCCGAGCTCGATCCTTCCATAATAGGCACGTGAAACGCCCGTATACAATTCCATGTCTTCTTGGGTATATCCGGTTTCCTGTTTTCTGATTCGAGCGATGTTCTGCCCTAATCTATATCGATAACCCAGATCCTTGTTGGATTTTCTCTTAGCCACTCTATCACCTTCTTAAAGATATTTTATCATAAAAAGTATCATAACGCTATATATGACGTTGAGAGAAATACACGATTAGAATAAAATATAAGTGCATGAGGTAATCCTGTATGCATTGAAGCCACTGCTTGGCTAAGAAAATGAAGCAGAGAAAGAGGTCTCACAGATGAGCAATATCAACAGAATGGAACTAAAGTTCAAAGTTTCAAGCTTTAGAAAGATTCCTAACCCTTACATTAAGTCTGAAAATGTAGGTGAAACTAAACCAGAGATGTACGTATTAATTTGCGACGTTAAGGATTTACCAACAGACATCCCAATGGGAACAAATCCTAGAATGCAAAACGAGAAGACTAAAGTCGCAAAGAAGATTCAAACATCATTAACTAACCATACAGAAAGAAATTTCTATCTTCTCAATAGAGGAATTTTGCTTTCTGCAAAATCAGTCAGCTATAACAACGAAGAGAATGTAGTAACTGTTTTATTTGAAGATTTAACAGTGCACGGGAACGTTGATGGTGGACACACTTACACAATTATCAAAGACGTCAGAGATCAATTAGAGGCTGGCGAACAATATGTTAAAGTGGAAGTTTTAACAGGCATCGAAGATATGTTCGAACAATTAGCTGGCGCCAGAAATACTTCAGTTCAAGTTAACGATCAATCTATCGCTGAATTAGAGAATAGATTCGAATTGATCAAGGATGCTTTCAGAAACGAAAGATTCTTCGGGGATATCAGCTATAAGCAAAACGATGTCAAGAGAATCGATGTCGCTGATATTCTTGCCGTTCTTAACCTATTCAATATTGATAAGTATCCAACAGATAAGCTTTCACCTATGCCAATTAACTCATACTCAAGCAAGAAGTCATGCACTGATTTCTATATTGAGGAGCATAAGAAGCACGAAAACGACCAAACAGCTAACCCATATTACAAAATGAAGGACATTATGCCTCAAATTGCTAAGCTTTATGATGAATTAGAGAGAAGAATGCCTGAATTCTATAAAGGTGAAGCAACCGGCGTTAAGAAATACGGTTCAATCACTGGCGTAAGCATGGTAAAGCCTGGAAAAGAAAAATACAAATCCAAGTTCTATGAATATGAAATGGACTACAGCTCTCCTAATGGATTCCTTTATCCAATTCTCGGAGCATTCAGAGCTTTAGTTGTTGAAAAAAACGGCAAATACGAATGGTTATCAGATCCAATTGCATTACTAAATGAACTTGGAAATAGCTTAGTTGCTAGCACGATCCAAATGTCACGTGACTTAGGTAACAATCCTAATGCAACAGGAAAGAACAGCAACCTTTGGCAAACATTATTCATGCAAGTCAAGATGACTACCATGATGATGGGCAGATAATCGCTGCGGAGGTGCTTTATGATTAGAATTGAAGAAGTGCTTTCTATTTATAAAGAGTCGCAAGTTGATGCCTTCTTAAAGAAGTACACAGGTCTCGATCTTAACGAGAGAGACCTCTCTTACGACAAAATCAAAGCGAATTACCGCTTTTTAGGAAACAGCAGCTCTAACGGCTCAAACGTAGGTCAGCTTACAAGTGGAGAGAAAGGATTAGTAGAGCGAATCACTAATGCTATTGATGCTGTCATTGAAAAGCAAAAGAACAAATGCGGTATTGGAACAGCAAAAGATTCTAAAGTAATCATTAAAAAGGCGTTCCCTAATTATTACTCCAATATGCAGGATGTCATGAACGACAGCGCTGATAGATCATCTGCAAAAGATGCTGAAGACCAAGTAATATTAGCTGTAAACGACGGTTCAAGATTAAACAAGCCAACATTCGACATTATTGATAAAGGTACTGGTCTACTTGGAAGTGAATTCGAGAATACGATCTTATCCATCAATCATGGTAATAAATTATCTAGAGATAAGTCTTATTTGATTGGTGCATTCGGTCAAGGTGGTTCAACCTCTTTACCATTCACATATGCGACAATAATCTTGTCAAAGAAGAATGGTAAGGTGTCATTTACTGTCATCAAGCGTGTTGAATTGACAGATTATAAGAACATGGTATATGTCTATATGACATTAGAAGATCAAATTCCTGAAGTCGAATTTAATGGTTTCAAATGTGATGATCTATACTTAGAAGATTTCATTGCAGAAGAGGAATCCGGAACTCTAGTTAGGATGGTTGAATCTGAAATTTCAAAAAGATTCAGAGATAATGAAGTTACAAAGCCAGGAATGCTTGGCGACTATCTTAACACAGAGTTATTCAACGTTGGTTTGCCTGTTAAGGTGATAGAAAACAGAGCAGATTATTCATCAAATGCCCATTTGCAAAACAGATCGGTATACGGTTCTCAACTCAAATTAAAAACTTCCAAACGTTACGTTAAGAAGGATTACTGTGGAACTATCAAAATTGAGCACAATAATCGCTTGTATAATATAGATTACTATATGCTCCTTCCGAACGATGAAGCGAAGTGGGGCAGCGAATCTGAATGTAAGAAAGTGTTCGAGCAGTTCAATGTATATTATGATCCGATCATCTATACAGTAAACGGGCAAACTATTACAACAGAGAGATACACAAAACTTAATAACGCTGGTCTAAATTTCCTGCGTTACAGATTAATGGTAGTAATTAATCTTGACGTTTTGGAAACAGAAAAATACAAATTCTTCACTACGGATAGAGCAAGAATCGTTGATAGCGACCTTACTCATGGTTTCTTAGATAAGGTAGTCAAGGCTCTCGCCTCAACCGAAAAACTGATTGAAATCAATGGTATTATTGGTGAGAAGTCTGTTTCGTCATCAATAGACCAAGATTTGTTAGATGAAGTTTCTCGCCAGGTCAAGAACGAGTACAGCAAGTTTTTAAAGACTGGTACAGTGCTTCCTGGCAAGCCAGGGCATCACTACAATCCAACTCCAGAAGAAATATACGAAGACCATATCGTTTCTTTAGATATCACTTCGCCAAAAAGAGAGTTCTATAGGGACGAAAATGTTGTCTTTGTTGTCACAACAAAGGCTCAAAAACACATCAACGAGGAAGCTTTAATTTATACGTTCATGAATGACAGAAACTTTGGAGACATCCAAAGAAACTTCATGAACGGAAGAATACAATACACTATTAATGCGGGAGTCTTAAAGCCAGGAACTTACACGTTCCAATTCATGTATTTCAAGAATAACGCTTATTCGCTTGAATCAGAGAAGATCACCTTCGAGATTAAAAACGAAAAGACTCCAGAAAAAGAAAACAATAACCCTGCAAAAAGCCTAGATTTAGATATTAAAATCTTAGATGAAGCAACATTGATATGCGACGTGGCTAGAGATACGGTCAATAAGAAAATTACCGTTAAGTTGTGCCTAGATTCCGATCAATTAAGAAGCGAGGTCTATGGTTTATCTGCATCATCAGATGAAATTTCTAAGACAAAAAACAAAATCATTAAACCGATTGTATTATTCTCTCTATTCTACGGAGAATTCTACGATGCTATCGAGAAAGACGAAGATAAGAATAGAGTGATCCTATCCTTCATCAAAGCATTTGTCAGCACTGTGGATGCGAAAGTAGTGGACGTAATGTAAATAAATGGGGGTTATCTTTGGATGATCCTCTTTTATAGTTAGGAGGAGAGCAATGAAAAATAATACGTTTAAATCATTTATTGAAGAATACTACTATGATTCCATTTATGAGAGATTAAATGGATATGTTTCATCACACCCTTCTTTCATACGCGATCAAATTGACGATGACGTGAGAGTTATGCATCCTGAACTCGAAGATTACAGTGTTGAAGCGGTGTATATCGAGGATAAAGGCGAAAACGACATTGATTTTGATGTCGTGTGCAGATGCGATGTTAACTATGAATTTATAAGATACGTTAAAAGAAGAGCGGACCATGATTCGGACTGTGCTTCGAATATATGGATCGTCATCCACGGCTCTGCAAAATTAAGTTCTTTGAAGAAGGCCAAGTTATATGGGCCAGAACCTTATGAAAAAGAATCTAAACACAAACCACTAAATGGAGATATGGTTCCAATAATAAGCGCTACAGAATACCCTAAATATGCTGTCGATATTATTAAGCAATATTATGGCCCTGATTATGACTTAAATAAGCCTATAAAGGCGAGAGATCTCGCTGGCAAGATGGGACTAACAGTTAAACTATTAAACCCAGGATTTGCATTTGAAAAGGGCAAATCAATATTCGGTCAGATTTATTTTGCAGAAACCAAGACGTCTTTCTATGATAAAAATAGAGGTGCTCAAGTTGAAGTAACAGTTCCGGCAAATACTATCTTATATGATCCAGCTTGTCACTCTGTGTATTCATATGGAAGTGAAGAAATCACTATAGCACATGAATGCGTCCATTATGCTTTGCATAAGAAAGCTTTCTTATTCGCAAAATTCATAACCAACGGACATATTTCATGCATTTCTTGTGTCAATGGGGGAACCGTTAGCGGCATAGAGGAAACAAACGAAAATGAATCCTTCATGGAGTCTCAAGCAAATGGTATCGCTCCATATTTAGTAATGCCAGAAGAGACATTTAAAAACAGAGCTAAATATTTATATAAAACATATAGAGAAAAATCAGAACCTATAGAATTCATGGATAGGATGATTAACGATCTTAGATTTGAATTTAGTGTCACTATTCCAGCAATAAAGAAACGTCTAAAAGAATTAGGATTTCTTGATGGTATTAGCGTATTCGAGTGGGATAAAGAAAAAGAACGATATATTGATGCCCATTCTTATAAAAAAGGCTCTTTAAAGTATGATGAATCCTATTCTATAACAGAAGAAGATTTCATAAAAGCATGCAATCAGAATAATGATTACAACCTATTAGGTATGGTATTTTTACAGAACTTTATCTATGTGGATAACCATGTAATATACGATGATGAGAGATATGTAATCAGGGATGATGATGGCGATGCTGTAATTACCGAATATGCTAAGAGACATATGGATGAATGTGCTCTGAAATTCAAAGTTAAAAGTGGCAAATCATATATCTCTAGCAAGAATGTTACTACGTTCTGCTACCTATGTAAGGGCATTGAAGATGACATGAAATATGAAATAGCCTTAGCTAATGACTTCGACAACATGCTAAATCGTGGTGATTTAGTAGAATTGAAAAAGAGAAATTTAGATGCTGAAAAGAAGGTTATTAGATTGATTGAGGACTCAGAAGATCTTAGCAGTTGTATAAAAGAACTAATCGACCTTTATGAGATAAATACTAAGCATTTTGAAGTTAATGGTATTACAGCTGCATCAATGTCTAGATATTTAAGCGGTGAGTCTAAACAAATGGATATAAGAAAGTCTATTTGTTTTACACATACTTTGTGGTTTTCACCAAAAGTATCAGATGTATTCTTAAAAAAGTACTGTAAAGACAAAATTGGTTCTGATCCAGAAGGACAAGCGTTGACTGATTGCTTAGGTCCTTTAAGAGGTAAGAGTATTAAACAATTGAATGTATATTTAACAAAACATGGATTCAAGCCACTTTCAGGTAAAGAATCACAATAATAATTTTACACCTAGTGTAATCGTAAAATGGGTCTGCAGGAATGCAGACTCTTTTATTTTGCTTTAAAACCGTAAAAATACGATGAAATCTGCGTTTTTTACGCTTGCACCTAGTGTAAACCAGCTTCATTTATCAAATCGTCTAAATGGATTATAAATATAAGTGAAGCAGCGATTAATGCTGCTAAATGAGCTTTTTAGAAGGCACCAAAGTACAAGGTGCGTACCTATATTCTAAATAACTTAATTAGATAAATATGCAGAAAACTAATAGGGAGTGGACTGCAACATCGAAGCGGAAGTTCTAGTATAGAACTGCCTATCTTTTGTTGCACCCAAAATACAGTTAGCTCTGCATGAAGGACCTCCGTTTCGTGAACAAATCACAGCGGAGGTCTTTTACATGAGATTACTAAAAACGCCTGCAAACAAGAGATTCAGGCAAGAAGAAGATGGCACTAAGACACCAATATTCACTATCTATTTTGATAATGGTGACAAGGTCATCTATGAACCAGGTAAGGCTACTACCGTTTATGCCAAAGGTGGTAGATCGGTTCAAATTGAAGAAGGCATAACTGAACTAACAATTAAGCAACTCTACAACGATGAAGACAATGAGATTAACCAAAACATAAGGGATTCCCATTGTGAAACTCCTGGAATGGAAAAAGAGAGACTTGCTAAAAGGACAGCTTGGGCTAAGGAACACCCTGAAGCCGATGACAGCGATAACCCATACAACGCTACTCATAAGCTAGTCAGTTTGGACTACCAACCATCTGATGACTTTGATTCAGATCATTCAACACTAGAACTTGAAATAGCCAAGAAGCAACAAGAGGAAGAGGACAGTGGCGATGATGTCAGGGATCAATATATAGAAATGATTCGCGCATACGTAGCCACATTACCTAAGAGCCAACAAGAGCTATATCAACTTCATTACGTGGAAGGCTTAAACCAAACGCAAATCTGTGAAAAGTTGCATCTATCGAAAAGTACCGTATCAGAACGCTGCAAGACGCTAGAACAAAAACTTTTCAAAAAATTTAAGAAATAAAAATAAAAACCCGAACTTTTGGTGCAGAAGTCGGTCCTAAGACTTGAGGAAGTAAGACTCCTCGAAAATCAATAGGAGGTAACGCTTATGTTAAACAAACACAAAGTTCGCATCAACATAGCGAACAGCAGTGGCGTTAATGCCCAAGTGCTTGAAAGCGTAACTGAGTGTATCCCTAAGAAACTATTCGACAAATGGTTCGGTGATAAGAAGCGAAAAGTTCTAATCATTGCACCAGCTGAATCAGTAGCTGAAGTGGAAATACATGAAGTTAAAGCCGATAAGCAAGGAGGGTAGATTATGCCACCATCAAAGCATTGTTTACTAACGGCTAGTGGTAGCAAGGTCTGGTTGTTTGAGTGTAAAGCTATGCCTAACCTTTGCAAAGGTTTACCAAGTGAAACTTCAGAAGCAGCAGAAATAGGTTCTGAATGCCACTTATACAGTGAATCTCTAATAAGGGAAGCATTGCACATCATCGATTACGACGAGCCTATAAGAAGCCCTGCCCAAGTAAAGAAAAATCTAAAATACTACAGCCCTGAGCTAGTAGCCATAGCACAAGAGTACGTTAACAAGATCATTGAGGTTGTTAATTACGAGACCAAGAGAACTGGTAACAGACCGCTTGTGTTATTAGAGCAGCGCCTTGATATGGACTATGCACCTGACAGCTTTGGAACCCTTGACTTTGGTTGTATCTCATCAGATGGGATGAACCTAACAATTGGAGACCTTAAAGCGGGTAGGATGGCCGTTAGCAAGGATACGCCGCAAACGAAAATTTATGCTCTTACAGCTTACAAACTTTACTCAAAAGTATATCCAATAAGATTCATAAGAATCTTTATCTGTCAGCCAAGAGCGGGTGGCATAAAGGAGCTTGTCCTAACACCTGATGAATTACTGACCTTTGAAAGGGAAGTATTGATTCCAGGAGCTAAAGCAGCACTAGAAGCTACCGAAGAAGATGCTACACCATGCGATCACTGCAAGTGGTGTTTAGCTGCCAAGTACGGCACATGTAAAAAATATAAGGAGATAGACAAATGTTAAATATCAGTGAAGGTGTTAAGAAGACACCACTTAAAGTAGTAATTTACGGTCCCGAATCAATCGGTAAGACCACATTAGCTTCTCAATTCCCACATGCATTAATCGTGGATGTTGAGAACGGTAGTAATTCATTAAACGTTAGACGTATCCGCTGCGATAAGTCATGGGAAGAGTTACTTGAAACATTAAAGGAAATCGTAGCCACACCAAATGTGTGTAAGACAGTGGTAGTCGATACTGCTGACTGGGCTGAATACCTATGTTCCAAGTATGTCTGCGAGAAGTATAAGAAACAAAACATCGATGACTTCGGCTATGGCAAGGGATACACATACCTTACAGAAGAATTCAAGAAGCTTCTTGATGTGTTAGATGAAGCAATAGATGCAGGAATCAATGTAGTTGTTACAGCACATGCTAAGCCACGTAAATTCGAATTACCTGAAGAGATGGGTGCATTCGATAGATATGAACTTAAGTTAACTAAGAACACAGCACCAATCGTAAAAGAGTGGTGTGACGCATTACTATTCTGCAACTTCAAGACTTATGTCATCACAGATGAAGCAAACAAGAAAAAGGCTCAAGGTTCACGTAGAACAATCTATACAACACATAGTGCAGTCTATGATGCAAAGAACAGACACAACCTTCCAGAAGAGATGGATATGTCATTCGAGAACATTAAACCATTATTTGAAGGAGTAAAAGCTGCAGCACCAGTTGAAGCTGCACCTGCTCCTATCAATGAAAAGAGAGCAATGATCGTCAACTTAGAGAAGATGATCGCAGAAGCAGATATCACAGTTGCTGAACTTCAAGAGGTGGTAGCTTCTCGTGGCCACTATGGAAAAGAAGTGGAGATTGCAGCTTATTCAGACGATTTCATTGCACGTTGGGTTATGCCTAACTGGGCAAAGATCGTAGCAACAATTAACAAGACAAAGGCAGGTAACTAATTATGGATATGAATAATGAAACTTTCTCATTTGACTCAGTAATTGAAAATGAAGGTGATTCTTACGTACTTTTACCAGAAGGTGACTACATGTATGTCGTTAAGGACTTCCAACGTGGTAACTTCCCTGGTAGTAACAAAATCCCACCTTGCCTAAAGGCAATGATTACAGTCGAAGTAACAACTGAAGCTGGCAAGGCAACTGTTAAGTTTGACCTTATGCTAGCTAAGATCATGGAATGGAAGCTATGCGCATTCTTCCGTTCAATCGGACAAAAGAAACATGGCGAGCCATTAAAGCCTAACTGGGCTAAGGTTGTCGGTTCTATTGGTAAAGCACACTTCAAGCAAAGAGAATGGACTAATGACAAGGGCGAAACAAAGGTAGCTAATGACTTAGATTACTTCATTGACTTCGATCCTATGGCAGATGATCCAGATCTTCCATTTTAAGGGGTGAGCATCATGGAACTAAGACCATACCAAACAGAAGCTGTTAGTTCCATCCTTACAACATGGGAAAGTGGAGTCGATAAGGCTCTACTTTCTGTGTTCACAGGAGGAGGCAAGACTATCATCTTCGCTAAAGTAATTGAAAACAGAATAGCTGACGGTTCACACACATTGGTGCTAGCCCATAGAGAAGAGTTACTATCACAAGCCAGCGATAAGATCAACTTCGTCACAGGCTTAGATACAGCACTAGAGAAGGCTGAATCAACAGCAGTAGGCAGCGATAAGAATATTGTTGTTGCATCAGTTCAAACATTATCCAACGACAAGAGACTAAGCAAGTATCCACGTGATTACTTTTCAACAATCATCATAGATGAAGCCCATCATACACTTGCAGACTCTTACATGAAAATCCTTAAGTATTTCGATTGCGCTAAGGTACTAGGCGTAACTGCGACTATAGACAGAGGCGATAAAAGAAACCTTTCTGAGTACTACGAAACAATCGCGTATGAAATCAATATGCGTAGAGGTATTAAAGAAGGGTATCTTGTACCAATCAAGGCTCAAATGATCCCACTTGAATTAGATATCTCCAATGTATCTATCTCAAAGGGTGACTATGCATTAGGCGAAGTAGGAAATGCGCTAGAGCCTTACCTTAACCAAATAGCACTTGAAATGGTGAAATACTGCAAGGGCAGAAAGACAGTGGTGTTCCTACCTTTGGTTAAGATTTCACAAGACTTCTGTGAACTATTGAACCTTCATGGATTAAATGCCGTAGAGGTAAATGGCAATTCAAAAGACAGAGAGAAGATACTAAAGCAATTTCACGACGGTGAATATGACGTGTTATGTAACTCAATGCTTTTAACTGAAGGCTGGGATTGTCCAGCGGTAGATACAATAGTTGTTTTAAGACCAACTAAAGTAAGAAGTTTATATCAACAAATGGTTGGTCGTGGTATGCGACTTGCACCAAATAAAAAAGAATTATTACTATTAGATTTCCTTTGGATGACAGAACGTCATGACCTTTGCAGACCTTCAGCTCTTATTTCAAAGAATGAGGACATTGCTAATCGTATCGACAAAATGATGATGAACAATGAATCTGGCATCAATTTGCTAGATGCTGAAGAACAAGCAGGAAAAGATATCGTCCAAGAAAGAGAAGAAGCACTAGCTCGTCAACTTGCTGAAATGAAGAAACGTCAAAGAAAACTTGTTGATCCACTTCAATATGCAATGTCAATCGCAGCAGAGGATTTAGCTGATTATGAACCTACTTTTGCCTGGGAATGTGGTCCAGTTACAGAAGGTCAAAGAACTAAGCTTGAAAAATTAGGAATCAATCCTGATGAAATCGAAAACTGCGGTAAAGCATCTCTTTTACTCACAAAACTAATAAATCGTATTGATGCAGGACTTTCAACTCCTAAACAAATCAGAGCTCTTGAAAAATATGGGTTCTATCATGTTGGAGAGTGGAGTTTTGAAGCCGCTAGTAAGATGATCTCAAGAATTGCAGCCAATAACTGGTTCGTTCCAAGAGGCATCGACGTTAGAACATATCAACCAGCATAAAAGGAGGAGGCTGTATGGAAAAAGACAATATTTTAGAAGCACTTGAGTACATTGATGCCTCAGACCTTAACTACACCGACTGGGTTAATGTAGGGATGGCTCTCAAAAGCGAGGGCTATCCTTGCTCAGTCTGGGACAATTGGAGTAGTAAGGATGCAGGGAGATATAAAGCAGGTGAATGCGAAAGAAAATGGGCTGGCTTTAACGGTTCAGCTAATCCTGTAACAGGCGGTACTATCATCCAATTGGCAAAGAGTAAAGGCTTTGCTTTTTCTCGTTTTGAAGGTGATGGTTGTATGGACTGGGATGATGTCATCGAGTACGATGGCGATGGATCTACACTTGAAGTGAAGCAGGTTGAAAAGCCTACAGAACAATTAATCAAATATTTAGAAGTCCTATTTGAAGAGGATGAACATGTTGGATATGTAACCAATGATGTATGGCAAGATTCAGATGGTAAATTTCTACCTTCAAAAGGCGTATACGATAGAACCGCAAAAGAACTCATAGATTCTCTTAAAAGGTATCCTGATGATTTAGGTGCCACCATAGGTGATTGGAAAGAGGACTGCGGTGCTTGGATTCGTTTTAATCCAGTAAGTGGTGGTGTAAAAAACGAAAATGTCACTAGATTCACATATGCATTAGTTGAATCAGATGATATGAGCCTTACAGAACAAGACGCTTTATACAGGAAGTTTGAATTGCCTATTGCAGCACTTGTTTATAGTGGTGGCAAATCAATACATGCCATTGTTAGGGTTGAAGCTGAAAACCAAGAAGAATATCGCAAAAGAGTAGACTTCCTATACGATTTCTTGGAAAAGCATGGATTGAAAGTTGATAAACAAAATAGAAATCCATCTAGACTTTCACGTATGCCAGGAGTTACAAGAAATGGAAAACAACAAACATTACTTGCTACTAACATAGGCAGAAAATCATGGATAGATTGGTTAGATTATGTGGAAGGTGCAAATGATGAGCTTCCAGAATTAACTGTTCTTTCAAAAGATTTGTTAACTCATCCACCAGTGTTACCAGAAGAGCTAATCGAGGGAGTACTTAGATGCGGACACAAAATGCTTATATCAGGTAGCTCTAAAGCAGGTAAAAGTTATCTTCTTATGGAGTTATGTGTTGCTTTATCAGAAGGAATTAAATGGATTGATAGATTTCAATGCAAAAAATCTAAGGTCTTGTATGTGAACTTGGAAATCGATCCAGCGTCATGCATTAACCGTTTTATAGAGATCTATAAGGCAATGAAATACACACCAAAACATAGTGAAGACATTGTAATTTGGAATTTAAGAGGACATGCTATTCCACTTGATAAGTTAGTGCCAAAACTAATAAGAAGAGTGGCAAACCAGCACTTCGATGCAGTAATAATAGATCCAATTTATAAAGTCATTACTGGTGACGAAAACAATGCCTCTGAAATGGGCAAGTTTTGTAATCAGTTTGATAAGATTTGTGCAGAAACAGGCTGTGCATCGATATATTGCCATCATCATTCAAAAGGAGCTCAAGGCTTCAAAAAGGCTATGGATAGAGCAAGTGGCAGTGGTGTCTTTGCACGTGATCCAGATGCACAGCTTGACCTTATTCAATTAGAAGCCGATGACGACTTCATGCTAAAAAATGCTGATAATCCAAACGCTACTGCTTGGAGACTAGAATGTAGCCTACGTGAGTTTGCTAACTTCAAGCCAGTTAACTTATGGTTCGATTATCCGCTTCATAAAGCCGACTTAACGGGCGTTTTAAGTGGTATAGGAGCAGAAGGTAGTGCTGAGGCTAATCTCGCCAAATCAGGCAAAAGAAAGTCGACCCCTGAATCAAGAAAAGCGGCGTGTGACAACGCATATGAGGCACTAGGAGGAACTGACTCAAGCGTTCCAGTAAAAGACCTGGCTGAGTATCTTGGAATCTCTGAACGCACTATTAGAGATAGGTTAAAAGAACTAGAAGACTCGTATCATTACTCAAAAGGGAGGGTTTATAGAAATGGAAAATAGACAATTATTCATACCTAAAAATGCCTCTGGAATGAGTTATGTAAATTGTGGCAGAAAGGGCATAATTTCCTATCTGTCAAAAATTACGGCAGAAAGGCAAAAATCCCTATCTGTCAAAAGTGGCAGAAAGGCCTTATATATAGGTAACGTTTCCGTCACCGCTGACGCACCCTTCTGTAGGATAGGGCTTGAGAGCCTGCCCTATCCCAGAAAGAAGTGCATCAAAGTCAGCACTTGCCTTTCTGTTAAAAAGAACACCAAAGAAAAAACGGAGGTAGGTTTATGAAGATATTTTTACTTTTAGATCCGCCTACAACAACAGCACAAATGAAGAAAATAGGAATAGCACACGGTAAGCCTTATGTGTATACTCCTGAAAATGTGCAAGCTGCTAAAGATGAAATAATAAAGTACCTTAAACCATTCAAACCATCAATACCATTTACTGGACCAGTTGAGTTGCATGTCATATGGAGATTTCCTAAGGGCAAACGTCACAAACATAATGAGTGGCGAATAACCAAGCCTGATACAGATAATCTAGAAAAGCTTCTAAAAGACTGCATGACTGACTTAGGCTTTTGGAAAGATGATGCTCAAGTTGTAAAAGAGACCTGTGAGAAGAAATGGTCTGATGAACCCACTGGTATTTCCATCCAGATAGAAGAATTGGAAAAAATAGACGGAGGTAGCTAATATGGACAAGATTAAATACCTATGCAAATATCACAACCTACAGATTCAAGTCGAAAAGAAAAAAGAGTATATAAGTTTCTGCGAAGAAAGAAGTAATTCTATTCCAGGTCCTTGTTATGATAAGATTGGCACGAATCCTAGTCCTAACCTTGATGCACCTTTTGTTAAATGGATTTATAGAAGAATAGATGCTGAAGCTGAACTAAAAGAACTTGAAGAAAAGGCTCTAAAAGCAAAAATGGAAATCGAAGACTCAATAGCAAAACTTGATGATCCAGACTTAGAGCGTGTGCTTATCTATAGATACATCGACTGGAAATCATGGAAAGAGATATCTGAGAAGATGTTTTATTCATCGTCAACAGTGAGGCGCAAGCATGAAGAAGCACTTGATAAACTAGTAATAGAAAAATGAGCAGTCTTGGCAAGCTGTGGCAAGGCATGGCAAGTTGTGAAAAGGTACTAAGTGTGATATGATATAATTGGCAAAAGCCATAGAGAATAACAGGTCAACAGAGTCATGTCTGCTGGCCTTTTTTCATACTCAAAAGGAGGTAATGGAATGCCAACAAAACCAAAGAAACCATGTGCATATCCTGGCTGTCCTAATCTAACCTTTGATGTTTATTGTGAAGAGCATGCTGCCTTAAGAAGAAAGCAGTACGATAAGTACAACAGGTCTCCAAACCATGATAAGAAGTATGGCAACAACTGGAGACGTATTAGAGGGCTTTATGTTAAGAAGCATCCGCTTTGCGAACGTTGCTTGAAGGAAGGAAAAATCACACCTGTTGAAGAGGTTCATCACATCATACCTCTTTCTCGTGGAGGGACTAATCAATTCAGTAATCTAATGTCATTGTGTCAAAGTTGTCATACGAAGATTCATTACGAACTTGGCGATAGGAAATAGGGGTAGGGGAGTCGAAATCTCTACAACTAAAAATATAAAGACCGAGCCTGGGGTTTCGTGTGCAAAAATTGGAGTTCAAACGGGGTAATAGCCTCGTTTTATTTTGGAGGTGTAAAGATGGCTAAAGATGGAACAATGCGTGGCGGTCCTAGACCAAACACAGGACCAAAAAAGAAAGCATTAGCAGACAAGATAGTGGAAGGAAAAGCGGAACTTAATGATGGTGCAGTAATTCTTCCTGAGCCAGTCGATATTGAAGGTGTGGATATGCCACCAATAAAAGATTTTTTAAAAGCAAAACAAAAGAACGGAAAAGATATGTGTGCTGAGGAAGTTTATAAAAGCACATACCTTTGGTTGAAAAAGCGACATTGTGAAAAGTTAGTATCCACTCAGTTACTAGAGCAGTACGCGATGTCAGTTTCTCGTTGGGTTCAATGCGAGGAAGCAATATCAGAATTTGGATTTTTAGCTAAGCATCCTACAACAGGAAATGCTATGCAAAGTCCATACGTGGCGATGAGCCAAAATTATATGAAACAGGTCAATCAGGTCTGGTTTCAAATTTATCAAGTTGTGAAGGATAACTGCTCAGCTGATATAGGTGGCGCTAATCCTCAAGATGACTTGATGGAAAGACTGCTACAAGCAAGAAAGAGGTAAAATAATATGTTTGAAAAAGTAAACCCATGTCACCCTGATAAGGTGGCTGATAGAATTGCTGGTGCTTTGGTCGACTTAGCATACAAGCAAGAAGACAATCCAAGAATTGCAGTTGAAGTTTTAATTGGCCATGGCAAGTGCCATATCATTGCAGAAACTTCCGCATTTCTAGATTTAAATGATATTTCAAAAGCTGTTCATAGAATTGCTGGCGATATTCAAGTCGACTGTGTAATAGTTCCTCAAGACAGACACCTATCTGATAATCAAGAAGGTGCAATCAGATGTGGCGATAATGGAATCTTTAAAGGAGTGCCACTTACAAAAGAACAAAAAGAACTATCACAAATTGCACATAAGATATTTGCTGCTTATCCTTGTGATGGGAAATACATCTTAAATGGTAAGAGATTAATCATCTGCCAAAGCAATGCTGCAATTGAAGATTTAAGAAAAGAATACCCTGAAGCTGAGATTAATCCTTTAGGTTATTGGACAGGCGGAACTGATGTTGATACTGGTGCAGCAAATAGAAAATTAGGATCAGATATGGCTGATTCAGTAACTGGTGGTGGACTTCATGGGAAAGACCTATCTAAAGCAGATGTCAGTGTAAATGTTTATGCTTGGTTAAAGGCTCAAGAGACTGGTGTTCCAGTTGAACTATGCTGCGCCATTGGTGATGAGTACATTGACAGTAGACCATATGAAGAAATCGTAGCTATTGCACGTGAATTTATCTTTGACTTAGGAGGATTTGAGAAATTCGCTGAATGGGGGTTGGTATAATGAAGACTACAACTGAAATGACTTTGATTTCTATTGATAAGCTCATCCCTTATATAAATAATGCACGTACACACAGTCCTGAGCAAATAACAAAACTTAGGTCATCTCTTCGTGAGTTTGGATTTGTGAATCCTGTACTAATTGATCGAAGCTTTAATATCATAGCTGGTCATGGAAGATATGAAGCTGCTAAAGCAGAAGGCTATAGTGAGGTTCCATGTGTATATGTAGACCATTTATCTGAAGCTCAAAAGAAAGCATACATCATTGCTGATAACCGAATGGCAATGGATGCTGGATGGGATGAAGAATTATTAAAAGTTGAATTAGAGGCTCTTGAAGGAGAGTCTTTTGATTTATCTCTTACTGGTTTTGAAGAAGATGAACTTGCAGATCTTTTTAAATCTGATGAAGCACCTATTGAAGATGATGATTATGATTTGTCTGAAGCGTTAGAAAAGGCAGCATTTGTTGAAAGAGGTGACCGTTGGGTTGTAGGAAGACACGTTCTTTATTGCGGTGATGCTACAAACAAAGACGATGTTGATAAATTGATGGATGGTAAAAGTGCAAACCTAGTTCTTACCGATCCACCCTACGGTGTTTCATTCAAGTCAAGCTCTGGCCTAACTATTAAAAATGACTCAATGAAGAATGATGAGTTCTACAACTTCTTAAAATCTGCCTTTGATAATATGGTGGCTCACTGTGAGAAAGGGGCTGCTGGATATGTATTCCACGCGGATACAGAAGGCTTGAACTTTAGAAAAGCATTTATTGATTCAGGTTTTCATCTTGCAGGATGTTGCATCTGGGTTAAAGATAGCTTAGTTTTAGGACGTTCAGATTATCAATGGCAACATGAACCTGTGCTTTATGGATTTTTACAAAACGGAAAACATAACTGGTATTCAGATAGAAAACAAACAACTATCTGGAACTTCAAAAAGCCAAAGAGAAATGAAAATCATCCAACTTCAAAACCTCTAGATCTTTTATCTTATCCTCTCCAAAACAGTACAAGAGAGAATGCTATTGTTATCGATACCTTTGGTGGTTCTGGTTCAACTCTTATGGCTTGCGAACTATCAAATAGAATCTGCTACACGATGGAACTTGATGAAAAGTACGCATCAGTAATCCTTAGACGTTACGTTGATAATGGCGGAGATCCTGCTGGTGTTTACTGTATTAGAAATGGCGAGAAAGTTATGTATTCTGATGTTGCAAAAGAAGTCGCAAAGAGAGAAGGAACTGTGGAAGAAACATCCGCAAATGACTTGATATAAATCTCCTTTAGAGTGATATATACATAGCGCAAAAGGAGGTTTATAAATATGACGAAAGTTGAATCATTAAGACTTGAACTTGAAAGAATGTGTAAAGAAACTCAAACCAGATTATCTGGAATGCAAAAGCTAGTGGAGTACTACATCAGCTCACTTGGTTGGTCTGAAGAAAAAGCACTCCAATATGCACTTGCATTATTTCACAATGGCACAGTTACACAAATCAAATTATTAGGAAAAGATGGTGAGGAACTATGATGAATAGTATTCTCGAATCTTTAAGAAAGAAATACCCTAAAGGCACGAGGGTAGAATTAGTGAAGATGGATGATGTCCAAGCACCACCTGTTGAAACTAAAGGAACAGTAATTGGAGTAGATGACATTGGATCAATTATGGTTAATTGGGATAATGGAAGTTCACTCAATGTTGTTTATGGTGAAGATGTTGTGAAGGTTCTAAAAGACTAGAGTTTATATATCAAAGATATATAAAAATAGTTAAAAAATATACACAAAATGACTTGCTATTATGTCCTTTTAGAGTGATATATATACACGACGAAGGGAAGAAAAACCTTCAAGGAGGACAAAGAAATGAAGAACACAGAAAACCAAATCAACAACATGAAACAACAAACAATCGGAGTAGAAATTGAAATGAATTCAATTACAAGACAAAAGGCAGCAAGATTAGTTGCTGAGCACTTCGGAACAACAGCCTGGAACGCAGCAAGCGAATACGGATATTGCAGTTGGGCTTGCAAGGACCAACAAGGCAGAGTATGGAAATTCCAAAAGGATGTATCAATTGCAGGACCAGACGATGAGAAATGCGAACTTGTAACACCAATCCTTACTTACAGCGACATTGAAGATTTACAAGAGATTGTTAGAATCCTTAGAAAAGCAGGAGCAAAAAGCGATGCTTCAAGAATGTGCGGAGTTCACATTCACATTGGTGCAAAAGGACATACACCAAAAACAATGAGAAACCTTACAAACATTATGGCAAGCCACGAAGACCTTCTTGCAGAAGCCTTAGATTTAGATAGAAGCAGAATTTCAAGATACTGCAGAACAGTTGATCCAAGGTTCCTTAAGGCGGTCAATTCAAAGAAGCCTCAAACAATGAGCCAATTCGCAGACGTTTGGTACAAGAGCCAAGGCGAAGATTATGCAAGAAGCCACCATTACAACGGCTCAAGATATCACATGCTTAACTTCCACGCAACCTTCACAAAGGGAACAATTGAATTTAGATTATTCCAATTTGATGAACCAAAAGATGGAAAAGCAAATGGACTTCACGCGGGACAACTTAAGAGCTACATTCAATTATGCTTAGCCCTTAGCCAACTTGCAAAGGATGCAAAAGGAGCATCAGCAAAACCTCAACAACACGAAAATCCAAAATACGCAATGAGAACTTGGTTATTAAGATTAGGCTTCATTGGCGAGGAATTCAAAACAGCAAGAGAATTCTTAACAAAAAGATTATCTGGTGACTGCAGCTTCAGAAGTGGGTTAAGACCTGCTTCTCAAGCAATGTAAGGAGGTGAAGAAAGATGAGCAAATATTACTTAGCTTATGGAAGTAACCTCAACATCAGACAAATGGCACATAGATGCCCTACAGCAATTCCAGTAGGAACTGCGGTTATTAAAAATTACCGATTGATGTTCAAAGGCAGTCAAACAGGTTCATACCTAACAATTGAAAAAGCCAAAGGATATGAAGTGCCTGTAGCTGTATGGAAAGTCGAGGATGAGGATGAGCATTACCTAGATTGCTATGAAGGTTATCCTACCTTTTACTACAAGAAAGACATCGAGATAGATTTCATTAGCATTAAAAGAAAACTACCGCATCACGCAAGAGCATTTGTATATATAATGCACGAAGATAGAAAACTAGGAATACCAACAAAGCATTACGTAGGAGTGTGCTTAGAAGGTTATAAAGCATTTGGTTTTAATCCAGCGAGATTACTTGAAGCCATTAATTATTCAAAGGAGGAAGTCAAAAATGGAAACAACTAGAATTTGTCCTAAGTGTGGCAAAACCTATCGAGGACACCCTGCATTATCAAGGGTGGATAATGAAACGCCAATATGCCCAGAATGCGGAACAAGAGAGGCACTTGAAGGGTTAGGAATTCCACCAAAGGAAATAGAAAATATCATTCATACAATTCCAAAAGTTGAAGATAAATAAAAAAATGAAGTCGGCTACGGTCGGCTTTTTCTTATGACAAGGAGGAGGAATTTGTGAGAAAGCTAAAAAAATATGTTCCGACAAAGTTCAAAGCAAAAGACTCCACTTACGATAAAGAAGCAGCTGATTTTGCAGTGAACTTTATTGAATGTTTATGTCATACAAAAGGAACGTGGGCTGGTGAACCTTTTGAATTAATAGACTGGCAAGAACAGATTATAAGAGACGTCTTTGGAACTTTAAAACCAAATGGATATAGACAATTCAATACCGCCTACATTGAAATTCCAAAGAAACAAGGAAAGTCAGAACTTGCCGCAGCGGTAGCTTTACTTCTTACCTGTGGTGATGGTGAGGAAAGAGCTGAAGTTTATGGTTGTGCTGCTGATAGACAACAAGCATCGATCGTATTTGAAGTTGCAGCGGATATGATTAGGATGTGTCCTGCACTTAATAAAAGATGCAAGATTCTATCTGCAACAAAAAGAATAGTGTATTTACCTACAAATAGTTTCTATCAGGTTTTATCTGCTGAAGCATATTCGAAACATGGGTTTAACATTCATGGAGTTGTCTTTGATGAGCTTCACACTCAACCTAATAGAAAGCTATTTGATGTTATGACTAAAGGTTCAGGTGATGCACGTATGCAACCTTTGTATTTTTTAATCACAACCGCAGGAACTGACACGAAATCTATATGCTATGAAACACATCAAAAGGCAAAAGACATCATTGAAGGTAGAAAAAAGGACCCTACATTCTATCCAGTAATCTATGGTGCTGAGGTTGATGATGATTGGACAGATCCTAAAGTATGGAAGAAAGCAAATCCTAGTCTAGGAATAACAGTAGGTATCGATAAAGTAAAAGCTGCTTGTGAATCAGCAAAACAAAATCCAGCAGAAGAGAATTCATTCAGACAGCTTCGTCTAAACCAATGGGTAAAGCAAGCAGTCAGGTGGATGCCTATGGAAAAATGGGATGCTTGCTGCTTTGATTTTAATCCTGATGATTTAAAAGGTAGAGTCTGCTATGGCGGATTAGACTTATCATCAACAACCGATATTACTGCTTTTGTTTTAGTGTTTCCACCTAATGAAGATGATGAGCATTATTATATTTTGCCTTACTTTTGGATACCAGAAGATAACATGGACCTAAGAGTAGCAAAAGATCATGTGCCATATGATTTATGGAATGCACAAGGTTTTATTGAAACCACTGAAGGAAACGTAATTCACTATGCTTACATTGAGCATTTCATTGAAGAACTAGGACTTAAGTACAACATCAAGGAGATAGCTTTTGATAGATGGGGTGCAACAATGTTAGTGCAGAATCTTGAAGGATTAGGTTTTACTGTCGTTCCATTCGGTCAAGGTTTCAAAGATATGAGTCCACCCACAAAAGAACTAATGAATCTAGTTTTATCAAAAGAACTAAGGCATAATGGTCAACCAGTCTTAAGGTGGATGATGGACAATGTGTGTGTAAGAACTGATCCAGCAGGAAATATCAAAATGGACAAATCGAAGTCCACAGAAAAAATCGATGGTGCTGTGGCAACTGTTATGGCACTTGATAGAGCAATAAGAAACAAGAATGGGACTTCTGATTCGGTATACGATTCAAGAGGTCTTTTATTTATCTAGGAGGTAGCAAATGGGGTTATTTAAAAATCGATTTAAAGCAAGAGATCATCCGAAAGTTGAAGATAGAACTGCTGGTAGTTCCTATTCATTTTATATGGGAGGCTCAAGTGCTGGTAAAAGCGTAAATGAAAGAAGTGCAATGCAAATGACCGCAGTGTACGCATGCGTGAGAATTCTCTCTGAAGCAGTCGCAGGACTTCCTTTACACCTTTATCGATACAAAGAAGATGGTGGAAAAGAAAAAGCGATAGACCACAGTTTATATCATCTTTTACATGATGAGCCAAACAAGGAAATGAGTTCTTTTATCTTTAGAGAAACACTAATGACTCATTTGCTTTTATGGGGTAATGCTTATGCTCAAATCATTAGAAATGGAAAAGGTGAAGTCATAGCCCTTTATCCATTAATGCCAAATAAGATGAAGGTCGATAGAGGTGAAGATGGAGAGATTTATTATCTCTATTCAAGAAGTACTGATGAAGCCAATACAAAAGAAGACTCATCAGTAGTATTAACACCTCGTGAAGTTCTTCATATTCCAGGACTTGGATTTGATGGTCTTGTTGGGTATTCACCAATTGCTATGGCTAAAAATGCTATAGGACTTGCAATTGCTACCGAAGAATATGGCGCGAAGTTCTTTGCAAATGGTGCAGCACCAAGTGGTGTACTAGAACATCCTGGAACGATAAAAGATCCTAAGAGATTAAGAGAAAATTGGAACTCCACCTTTGGTGGTTCTGCAAATTCAGGAAAGGTTGCAGTTCTTGAAGAAGGAATGAAATACACTCCTATTTCGATATCTCCTGAACAAGCTCAATTTTTAGAAACAAGAAAATTTCAAATTAATGAGATAGCTCGAATCTTTAGAGTGCCACCTCATATGGTTGGCGACCTTGAGAAGTCGAGCTTTTCTAATATAGAGCAACAGTCTTTAGAATTTGTGAAATACACACTTGATCCTTGGATTATCCGTTGGGAACAAAGTCTTTCTAGGTCTTTACTCAGTCCAGACGAGAAGAAGACATACTTTTTCAAGTTCAATCTAGAAGGCTTGCTTCGTGGTGATTATGCATCTCGAATGAACGGATATGCGACAGCAAGACAAAACGGATGGATGTCCGCAAATGACATAAGGGAACTTGAAAATCTAGATAAGATTCCTGCTGAACTTGGTGGGGACTTATATCTAATCAACGGCAATATGCTTCCGCTTAATAACGCAGGAGCTTATGCAAATACAAATAAGGAGGAGGAAGCCGATGAAGAAGTTTTGGAATTGGAAAAATCAAGCGGAAACAGGCGAAAGAGTACTCGAACTTAACGGAACGATAGCGGAGGAGTCATGGTTTGATGATGACATTACTCCACGAATGTTCAAAGAGGAACTCTTGTCAGGAAGTGGCCCAGTAACAATCTGGATTAATAGTCCTGGAGGAGACTGTATCGCTGCTTCACAAATTTATTCAATGCTAATGGATTATAAGGGTGATATCACAGTCAAGATTGATGGTATTGCTGCGAGTGCTGCATCAGTTATTGCTATGGCTGGAACAAAAGTCGTAATGGCACCAACTGCACTCTTAATGATTCACAATCCATCAACTACAGCTATGGGTGATCATAGAGACATGAAAAAGGCAATTGAACTATTAGATCAGGTTAAAGAATCAATCATCAATGCCTATGAAATCAAGACGGGAATGTCAAGAACAACTCTAAGTCACTTAATGGATGCAGAAACGTGGATGAATGCAAACAAAGCCATCGAGCTTAAATTTGCAGATGAGATTTTAGAGGACGATAAAAAGAAATCCTCTGATGTTAGTTTTGCATTTTCAGCTCATGAGTTTGCTACAAACTTGCTAAACAAAATCGCAAGTAAGGAAAGTACAGAGCCTATAAAGACTGGCAGAAAAGTCAGTGAGCTTAAGAACGAGCTCTCAAAAATCAAAAAATTAATTTAATGGAGGATAACGAAGATGACTTTAAATGAAATGTTAGAAAAGAGAAAAAATCTCTTAAACACAATGGATGGGTTCTTAGATACCCACAAAAACTCAAATGGTGCTTTATCTGCTGAGGATGATGCTACCTATTCAAAGATGGAAAAAGAATTCGATGAATTAACTGCTTCCATCACACGTGCTCAAAGACGTGCAAATATGGAAATGGAAATGAACAAACCAGTAAATGCACCTATTACAGCAAAACCAATGGTTATGACAGAGCAAGAAGAAAATACTGGTAGAGGTTCAAAAGCTTATAAAAAGAACTTCTGGAATGCGATGAGAAGAAAACAAATGACTCCTGAAATGTCAAATGCTCTTCAAATTGGCACTGATTCAGAAGGCGGATTCCTTGTACCTGATGAATATGAAACTACTTTAGTTGAGGCTTTGGAAGAAGAAAATATCTTCAGAAAATTAGCTCACGTAATTAGTACTTCATCTGGTGACCGTAAGATTCCTGTTGTTGCTTCTAAAGGTAGTGCATCTTGGGTTGATGAAGAAGGAACAATTCCAGATAGCGATGATGCATTCAGCCAAGTTTCCATTGGTGCATATAAGCTTGGTACTTTAATCAAAGTTTCAAATGAACTTTTAAATGATAATGTATTTAATCTTGAATCATACATCTCTAAGGAATTTGCTAGACGTATCGGTGCTAAGGAAGAAGATGCATTCTTCAATGGTAATGGAACAGGAAAACCTGTAGGTATTTTCAATGCTACTGGTGGAGCAGAAGTTGGTGTTACAGCCGCTAGTGCTACTGCAATTACAGCAGATGAAATTATCGATTTATTCTATTCATTAAAAGCTCCATATAGAAAGAAAGCTGTATGGATTTTAAATGATGCAACTATCAAAACAATTAGAAAGCTTAAAGATAACAATGGTAACTACTTATGGCAACCAGCATTAACAGCTGGAACACCAGACACTATTTTAGGTAGACCTGTGTATACTTCAAGCTATGTTCCAACAATTGCAGCTGGTGCAAAAACTATCGCATTCGGTGATTTCTCATATTACTGGATTGCAGATAGAGCAGGAAGAAACTTCAAGAAATTATCTGAGCTTTATGCAGCAAATGATCAAACAGGATTTGTTGCAACTCAAAGAGTTGATGGTAAGTTAATTCTTCCAGAAGCAATCAAAGTCTTAAAGATGAAGGCATCTGCCTAATTAGTAAGTGGAGGTAGCAGTTATGATAGCGAATGAATTATTAAAACAGGTGAAAGATAACTTAATCATAACATTCAACGACGATGACAGTCTGATTCAAAACTTCATAGCTGCTGCCATCACCTATGCAGAAGAATATCAGCATAAAGACTTAGGCTATTATGAAAACAATGAAATGAGCGAAACCACCAAACAAGCAATCGTAATGCTTGCAAGCCATTTTTATGAAAGTAGAGATGGTTCGACTGGTGGTTTCTTTGCTGATAATACTAATGCTGCAAACAATGTATGGATAACAGTCAATAGATTATTACTTTTGAATAGGGAGTGGAAGGTATGAGTTTAGGATTAATGAACAAGCCTGCAAAACTCTGTGAGAAGGTTTCTAATATCGATTCTGAGGGCTTTTCTGGGCGCACTGTGGCCTTTGTTTGTGATATTCGAGTGTTTGTTGAAGGAAGACACGGAAGCGAACGTTGGGCGAATTTGGCGGCTTTCTCGGAAGCAACTGAACTCTTTAGATTTAGAGCAATTCCAGGAGTTGAGGTAACTACAAAGCAATTCATTCTTTTTGAAGGTAATGAGTACAACATTCTATCTGTTGAAAACGTCAAAGGCAGAAATATGTATGTTGAGGTTTTAGCAAAAAGGGTGGTGGCATCAAATGGCTAAGTGTATTTGTAAGATGCCTGAAGATCTTTTGAAAAAATTATCCAGACTAGGAAGCAAGATGGATTCGATAACTGAAGAGGTTCTTCAAGTTGGCGGTGAGGTTGTCTTAGACAAAGTCAAATCTAATCTTGAAGGTGTATTAAGTGGTGAATCGACTGGTGAACTTGCTTCATCATTAGGTCTATCAAAAGTATTAGTTGGTAAAGATGGTAATGCCAATATTAAAGTAGGTTTTGCTGAACCTAGAAAAGATGGTAAAACCAATGCGATGATAGCTAACATCATCGAATATGGAAAGGCAGGACAACCTGCTAAGCCATTTTTAAAGCCTGCAAAAACATCATCAAAAAAGCCATGCATTGACGCAATGACTAAAAAACTAGAGGAGGAAATAAAGAAAGCATGAACATTTTGTCTCAAGTGAATTCACTCTTATCTAGATTAAACATTCCTGTTGAAACAGGATCAATGAAAAAGGTTGCAAGTGAAAAATATATCGTGCTTGTGCCTTTATCTGATTCTTATCCAATATCCGCTGATAATCTACCTATTGTAGACTTGCAGGAATTAAGAATCACGATTTTCTCAAAAGAGAATTATATAAAACTTAAAAACCAGATTATTTCGCTATTTCTTAGCAATGAACTATGTATAACTGATAGGAAATACAATGGTTATGACGCTGATACAGGCTACTATCAGTACACAATAGACGTAGCCAATAACTATGAAATTGAGGAGGATAATTACTAATGGCAACAATTGGTTTAGACAAATTATTTTATGCTTCCATCACAGAAGATAAGGATGGAAACGAAACATACGGTACTCCCGTTCAACTTGCAAAGGCTATCTCTGCTGATTTAAGTGTTGAACTTAATGAAGCGACTTTATTTGCTGATGATGGCCAAGCTGAAGCTGTAAAAGAGTTCAAAAGCGGTACCTTATCATTAGGAGTTGATGATATTGGAACTGAGGCTGCTGCAGGATTAGTGGGTGCAACAGTCGATAAAAATGGTGTACTAATCTCTGGTGGGGAGGATGCAGCAAAGCCTGTGGCTATTGGTTTTAGAGCAAAGAAATCAAATGGCAAATATAAATACTATTGGCTTTATAGAGTTTTATTTGGTGTTTCTGCTACAAACCTTGCTACTAAAGGGGATTCTATTACTTTCTCAACTCCAACAATTGAAGGAACAATCTTCAGAAGAAATAAAGTAGATGGTAAAAATAAACATCCTTGGAAAGCTGAAGTCACTGAATCAGAAACAAATTCAAGCGTTATTAGCAAATGGTATACAGAAGTTTATGAACCTGTCTACGATGAAGGAGGTAGCATCTAATGGCTGACGAAAGAAGTGCTGTTATCAAAATTGGTGATAACGAATATGAGCTATTATTAACCACTAAGGCAACAAAGGAAATCGCAAAGAAATATGGTGGACTTTCTGATCTTGGTGATAAGTTAATCAAAAATGAAAAATATGAAGACGCTATTAACGAGTTAGTTTGGTTAATCACTACACTAGCTAATCAACCTATTCTTATTCATAACTTTAAGAACAAAGATAATCCTAAGCCACTCTTAACTGAAGATGAAGTTGAGTTATTAACAACTCCTACTGACTTAGCTTTATATAAGAATGCAATTGTTGAAGCTCTTTATAAAGGAACAAAAAGGACTGTTGAGAGTGAAGAATCAAAAAACGCAGTGGGCGAGTAAGTGACGAAGAGTTGTTTACTCGTCTTTTATATTATGGCTTGAGTCAGCTACACCTTTCACAGGATGAAGTTTGGTTCATGCCTTTTGGTCTGCTTTTGGATTTATGGGAATGCCATAAACAATATAACGGTATTTCAAAGCCAAAGGTAGAAAGATTTATTGATGACATTATTCCAGATGGCATATAGAAGGAGGTGAACGCAAATGGCAGATAATTTTGGATTGAAAATAGGTCTTGAAGGTGAAAAGGAATTCAAAGCATCATTAGCTCAAATCAACCAGTCCTTCAAAGTATTAGGTTCAGAGATGAAACTTGTTGATTCTCAATTCGACAAAAACGATACATCAGTTCAAGCTCTTACTGCTAGAAATGGTGTACTTGAGAAATCAATAGAAGCTCAAAAAACAAAAATTGATGTATTGCGTTCAGCTCTTAATAATGCAGCTGAGTCATTTGGTGAAAACGATAAAAGAACTCAAAGCTGGCAGATCCAATTAAATAATGCTCAAGCAGAACTCAACAAAATGGAAAAAGAGCTAAAAGAGAATAAATCGGCTCTTGAATCAACTGGTGATGAAATGGATAAAACCAAAAAGTCAGCAGATAAAATGGGTGATGAAATTGAAGATGTAGGAGAACAAGCAGATGACTCATCTTCAAAAATGGAAGCGTTAGGCTCTGTTTGTAAAACAGCAAGCGTTGCTATGGCTGCGGCATTTGCGGCGGTTACAGCGGCTGCTGTGGCGGCAGGGAAGGCTTTAGTTGATATGACAAAAGAAGGTGCTGCCTTTGCTGATTCAGTTTTAACTCAAAGTACAGTTACAGGTATTTCTACTGAAAAGCTTCAAGAATATATGTATGCTGCAGAACTTGTTGATGTTTCTGTTGAAACCCTTACTGGTTCAATGAAGAAGAACATCAATGCCATGAAGAAGGCACAAGAAGGTTCATCAACTTATGTTGAAGCATATGAGAAATTAGGCGTTGAAGTAATGAATGCTGATGGAACTTTACGTGATAGTGAAGAAGTCTACTGGGAGATTATTGAAGCATTAGGAAAAGTTGAAAATGAGACTGAACGAGATGCACTTGCAATGGCTCTATTAGGAAAGTCCGCTACTGACCTTAATCCATTAATTGAAGCAGGCGCAGAAAAGATGGAAGAACTAGCTGATAAAGCACACGATGCAGGTTATGTAATGAGTGATGAGATGTTATCAGCTTATGGAAAACTTGATGATCAGCTTCAATATTTAAGTGTTGGAACAACAGCAATGAAGAATGCTTTAGGCACTATCTTGCTTCCTATTCTTACTGACTTAGCGACTGATGGTGTATCTTTGCTTGGTGAATTCACTAATGGTATAAGGGAATGTGATGGTGATATCTCAAAAATGTCAGGAGTCATCAGCGAGGTTTTACCTAAGTTTCTGGGTATGATTTTGCAGTATATCCCTCAAATAATGGACCTTGCTATGATCATTGTTTCATCAATTGGAACGGCAATAATGGACAATCTTGATATCATAATCGATACTGCAACAAAGATAGTTTTATCGTTATTAAATGGATTAATTTCTGCTTTACCAAAGATAGCAGAAGGAGCATTAAAACTAGTTCTTACTTTAGTAAAAGGATTACTAGCAAACCTACCTAAGATACTTCAAGCCGCAGTTCAAGTAGTAGTTACATTAGCAAAAGGTATTGCGGCTGCTTTACCAGAATTAGTTCCTACTATTGTGAGTGTGGTTGTTGAATTATGTCAAACATTGGTGGATAATCTTCCGCTTATTTTAGATGCAGCATTACAACTTATCACAGGACTTGCTGAAGGACTAATTGAGGCGATACCAATTTTACTTGAAGCATTACCAGAACTAATCATCTCAATTGTTGATTTCTTAGTTGGTGCAATTCCTCAAATTATCGAAACGGGTATAACCTTATTTACAAGTATCATTGATGCTCTTCCAGAGATTATTCAAACAATCATTACAGCTATACCTCAAATCATCAATGGAATTATAACTGCTATTGTTGAGAGCTTACCACTTATCATTCAAGCGGGAATTAATCTCTTTACATCAATAATTCAAGCCTTACCAGAAATCATCGAAATGATACTGACTGCAATTCCTACAATCATCAGTTCAATAATTAACGCTCTAATTAGTAATTTGCCGCTTTTAATTAATGCTGGTGTTCAGTTATTTACTTCATTAATTGCGAACTTGCCAACAATTATTATTGAGATAGTTAAGGCAGTTCCTCAAATTTTATCATCTATAATAAACGGCTTTGCTACAGGCTTTTCTCAAATGGCTGATGTCGGTAAAAATCTAGTAAAAGGACTATGGGAAGGTATCCAAAGTTTAGCTGGCTGGATATGGGATAAAGTTTCAAGTTGGGCTTCTGATTTATGGGATGGAATTAAAAACTTCTTCGGTATTCATTCACCTTCTAAGAAGATGTCATGGATTGGCGATATGTTAATGGAAGGTTTAGCAGGAGGTATTGATGAAAGTGCTTCTGATGTTATTGACTCAGCTAATTCAATGACAAAAGATTTAAATTCTGTATTTAATGATCTATCCGCTGATATGAGTGGTGTTCCTACAAACTTTAACGTTTCAAGTACTACAGGAACAATAAGAGATGGAATTAAGCAAGCCTCAAGCGGTCTAACATTGCAACTCCAAATAGAGAATTTTAATAATTACTCGAATGAAGATATAAATAGTCTTACAGAAGAGATTATGGAAACAGCAGCAAGCTTTACAAGAAGGAAAGGAGTGATTTACGGATGAACTACTTCATTTATAACGGAATAAAATCATCTGACTTGGGTGTATATATTCAAAATAAGAATACTTTTTCTAGTCCCAAATATGATGCAAGTTTTGTATCTATTCCAGGCAGAAATGGCGACTTGATTTCTTCAAATGGTAGGTATCCTAATTCATCCATTTCCTATACTTGTTTCATTGTTGCAAAGTCCATTGAAGAATTATCTGATAAAGTAACGACTGTGAAAAATTGGTTATATAAAGAGCCTGACAGATATCATGATTTGATAGATAGCTATGATTTAAAATTCAAAAGAATTGCTCTATTTAACACAAAACTAGATATCTCTGATGAAGTAAACAAGATAGGAACATTTACTGTAGTGTTCTCTTGCAAGCCTCAAAGATATCTAGTTTCAACTCTTGAGAAAGAAACCTATACTGAAGAATTTGTAGTTAATAATCCATATTCGCTTAATGCAAAACCATATTTGAAGATTTATGGCAGTGGAGACATTACTCTTACAATAAGCTCTCCTGGAAATAATAAAATCTGGATTATGAATAATGTTGAGGATTACATAGAATGTGATTCTGAAACAATGAACTTTTATAAAGATACAGAACTACAAAATAGCAAGGTAACTGGTGATGACTTTCCAGAACTTTTTACTGGAGATAATTCTATTGCTTGGAAGGGTGATGTTACTAAAGTTGAAATCATAAAAAGGCTGGTGAGCTTATGATACCTATTTTATTTCAAGAAACTGCGACTGATTTTACAACGTTTGGTATTGGTGTTTTAAGAGAATGTACAAGCTGTGAAGTAACAGAAGAAAGAAATGGATCATATGAACTAACCTTAAAATATCCAACAAGTGGTGATCTATTTTCTTTTTTAAAGAATGAAAGAATAATTGTAGCTAAACCAAATGATTTATCAAAGAACCAGGCTTTTAGAATTTATAAAATTACTACTCCATTAAAAGGTGAAATAACAGTATACGCTCAACACATTTCATATGATTTAGCAACCATTCCTGTTATGCCTTTTGATATAGAAAACGCTAGTCCTCAATATGCAATGGACCAAGTGTTCCTTCATTCATCAATTCCTAATAATTTCTCGTTTAGAACTGATTATTTAACAGTTAAGCAATTTACTGTTCAAAAGCCTGTAAGCATAAGAAGTTTATTAGGTGGAAGCAAAGGCTCAATTCTAGATCAATGGGGTGGAGAGTTTGAATGGGACAATTTTAAAGTAAAACATTATAGCCAAAGAGGTAGTGATAATGGTGTAGTTATTTCCTATGGGAAAAACCTAACTAAACTACAACATGAGTCAGATATCACCGATATTTATACACATATTTTACCTTATAGAGTAATCAAAGATGATAACAATAGAGAAACAGTAGTAACTCTTCCAGAATTTGTCCTTCCACTTACTAAAACAATTCTCAAGGTTGGAAAAGTTTATATAAGAGATTTCACTGAGGATTTTAAAGAAGATGAAAGAATAACTGAATATGAACTTAGAACTAAAGCAAATATCTGGATTAAAAATCATCCTCTTGGAGTAGAAAATCCAAGCATTGATATTTCTTTTGAACCTTTATGGAACCAAAACGAATATGCAGCAATTCACGAAAGATTATCACTTTGTGATACGGTGACAGTTAAGCATTCGATACTAGGCATTACTGCTAAGATGAAAGTGGTAAAAACAGTCTATGATTCTTTGAAGGGAAAATATAAATCCATTACTTTAGGAACTTTAAAAGCTAACCTTACTTCAAAGATAAATGATCTAGAGAATGTAGTTGAAGATACACAAAAGTCAATTGATAGATTACCTAGTTTACTAAATTCAGCTATTGATAATGCTACAAAACAAATAACTGGTAATAGAGGAGGAACTGTAGTACTTCATTCAAATTCAAATGGATCTCCTTATGAATTATTAATTATGGACTCTGATGACATAACTAAAGCAGTTAATGTGTGGCGTTGGAACTTAGGGGGTCTAGGTTTTTCAAGTCATGGTTATAACGGGCCATATGAAACCGCGATTACTGGTGATGGTGCAATTGTAGCTGATTTCATCACTGCTGGTACTTTAGCTGCAAATATCATTAAAGCTGGAACACTATCTAGCAACGATGGTAGTTCTTATTGGAATCTAGAAAGTGGCGAAGTAGTACTAAGGGCGTATGCAACAACCGCATCAGTGGAAGAACAAACTAGTCGAATTGATAACATTGAAGAACAAAAAATGTATCGATTAGTCATCAGCTCTTCAAACGGAAATATCTTCAAAAACGGAAATATATCAACAGTGCTTTCTGCGACAGTCTTTTCTTGGGATAAAGATGTCACTGATGAACTTGATGATAATCAGTTTATATGGACTAGGGTGTCTTCAGATACTGAAGCAGATAAGGCTTGGAATTCAGCTCATTTTGGTGGAACAAAATCTATCACCATTACAAGCGATGATGTTAAGGCAAGAGCAACCTTTTATTGTGACCTCATCGATACAACAACAAGAGAAAGCCTACTAGGCTAATTAAGGAGGATTATTAAAATGTCTAAAGCACAAGGACAATTTACAATTATTGATTATAATGATGCCTTAACCTTAACAGGTTATATAGGCTCAAATCTTGCAAAAACACAGATGTTCAATCCAGACAATAGCACGTATTCACCAGACTGGGCATCAACCAATCTAGTATTAACACCAAGTTTATATATTATTGGTACAACAACAGACCAAATAACATCGACAAATGTCCAATCAGTCAAGTGGTATGTTGGTTCATCAACAACCGCAATTGCAACTGGTGGTAATTATGCTTTATCTGGTACAAAGAACCATATCTTAACAGTTAAAGGAAATACTATGGCTGGACTTCCTGGAATTGATTATAGATGTGTTATCACTTATAAGGACTCTTCTACAGGTCTTGAAATAACTCATCCACTTACTATTTCATTTTCAAGAGTAGTAAATGGTGGCGGTATTGTCGATTTGCTTGTTACTACACCTTTAGGAAATGTATTCAAGAATTCTGAAGTTGCAACGTTAACTGCAAAAGGAGAGTTATGGCGTGGTTCAAGTGTAGATACAACTAATGTTACTTATAAATGGGCCATTATGGATTCATCAGTTTCGTCAACTTCATCAGCAGGATATGATGCTGACTTTGGTGTCGGTTGGTATAAGCTTTCTGATACTTCTGGAAAATATACTGGAACAACAACCGCAACGATAACTGTGTATGCTTCGGCAGTCGAATCATATGCAGTATTTAAATGTTGTTGTAAAGATACTGATTCAGCTTCAGCAACTTATAATTCAAAATTTTATGACGTTGCTACATTCATTGATAATGCAGATCCACTTCAAGTTCAAATAACATCAACAGGTGGAGACGTATTCAAAAACGGAGTAGGAAGCACAGTATTAAAAGCAGTTGTATATCAAGCTGGAGTTGAAGTAGATGCAGCAGGTTCAGGAACTTATACTTGGACGAAATATAACAAAGATGGTGCTATTGATACTAGCTGGGGTACAAGCGGAAAGAAGACAGGTAAAACATTATCCGTTTCAAGCTCTGATGTAGCAACAAAAGCAACTTTTATGGTTGAAGTAGTGATTTAAGGAGGATGATATTATGAAGTCACAGAATCAATTTACAATCTATTCATTGAATGATGTGGCGACTCAGTCAACTGCTCCAGAAAATCCATATAAAGGTCAGTTATGGGTGGATACTTCAAAAACTCCGCCCGTAACTATGGTCTATAACGGCGCTAAATGGGTAGAACAAAATGGCACTGATACGATAAGAACATCAGTAAAGACCGTTGAAGAAAAACAAGCTGAGTTCAAAACAAATCTTGATGGATTAACTAGTACTGTAGGTACTCAAACAAAAACAATAGAAACCATTGAGTCAGATATTGATGGAATACAAGAAGATGTGACTTCTATTGAAAGTGAAGTATCAACTCTAAAACAAACTGCAACTAATATCTCTGCAGAGGTCTCAAAGAAAGCCGATAGTGCGTATGGAAACTCTAACTCATCATTTGGTTGGAAACTTGATAGTAGCTCTTTCGAACTTTATGCTAGTAAGAAAACAGTAATGAAAGCCACCTCAACAGGACTTGATGTAACAGGCAAAATTACCTCAACAGAAGGTTCGATTGGTGGCTTTACTATTTCTGATAAAGGTATTTATAAAGGTGTAACATCGTTTAATGATACAAGTCATAATGGTGTATATGTAGGAACTGATGGTATTAGAGTTGGTCCTAATTTCACAGTAGATCCGACAGGAACTGTCACAGCAGTAGGTCTAAAGATTAACCTTACAGATACACAAAAGACTGAACTTAAAGGTGAAAAGGGCGATACTGGTGCAACGGGTAGTCAAGGACCTAAGGGCGATAAAGGAGATACTGGCGCAACTGGTGCCACAGGTTCACAAGGTCCAAAAGGTGATAAAGGCGATAAAGGTGCTACAGGAAGTCAGGGACCAAAAGGGGATACGGGTTCTACTGGACCTCAAGGCCCTACAGGTGCAACAGGACCACAAGGTCCTACTGGTCCACAAGGTCCAACTGGAGCGACAGGTCCTCAAGGTCCTGCTGGTTCAGATGCTACAGTGAATTGGACTAACATTTGTAGTGCTTTAGCAGGCTCTAAAAACTCTGAAGGTGCATCAAGAGGTATCTATACGAGTGGTGGATATGTGTATGTTTTGGCGGATGCAATTGATGCTACTTGGGTTAATTCAGGTATACTTTCTGCTCTTCAAGGGAAGATCGGTGGTTTTACAATTGACTCAAATAGACTTTATGCAGGAACTCCTGGAACAAGTAGTGGTATAGAACTATCGTCTGTTGGTTTAATCGCATATAAGTCAAATAACCAAGGAGTAGCATCATCGTATGCAGTAAGCAAAATAACAGTAAATAAAGCAACAAATCTTACTGTATATATCCGTTCTTATGCAGAGTCAAGTTTTGACTATACAATGATTTCAACTCCAAATGCAGCATCATATCCAACTGTTTATTCAAGTAGCTATGTAAAAGCTCATACAAGATCAAATCAAAATAGCAGTTCAGCTTTAACTGGTTATACAAAAGTTGAGTATTATGGTTTGAAACAGAATGACTATATTTATATCGTTTATAGGAAAGATGGAAGTGCAGATGTTGGAACTGATACTGGTTATCTCTTGATTCCAGAAACAACAGATATTTCTATTACAACAGGTGGTGGCACTTATTACTTTGTAAGAGATAGTTCATTTGATATTAAAGGTGCATCAATTAAGGTGGGTAGTAATTTTAGTGTTGATAGTACTGGAGCAATTAAATCAACTAGCGGAACTATTGGAAACTTAAGTATTACTGGTAGTGGTTTATCTTACAACGGTTCGTGGGCATCACATTTTAGTATTGGTTCAGAATCGTCTGATTCAAGAATGCCTACTTATGCAATATTTGCAAGAACACAAAGAATAGATGATTGCATTATGGGATTTAAAAACAACTCTTATGGAGAAAATTTCTGGGTTGAATTTAGACCTGAAGGATATTGCACATATATGTCTAGCGATGCTGAGGACGCTTCTCTTACTGGTAAAATCCCTTATAACCAAATGAATAAGATTTGTTGGCTTAATTCACCACTTGGTTCTGCTCATACTGGAAGTAGTGCTACTTGTCCTCAAATAATCGTTTTTAATGCTTCTGTTAGTAACGGAAGTTATCAAACATATGATCTAACCGCCTATGGAATTAATGAGATAATCGGTGCTCAGTTAACTGAAAGGGATACACCATCAACAGGTTCAAATAACCAATGGTTCTCAATTAGTGGTAAGAGCATAACGGTAAGAAATACTACTGGTGGAAAGAAGACATATTCATTATTAGTTATCGCAGTTTAGGAGGCACGTATGAAGAAAGTAAAAATAAACAAAGAAGGCTTTTTAGAAAGCATATACATTTATGATGCCACCATTGAAATCGAAGTTGATGATGAACTTTATGAAACTCTTATGTGTTGCAAAATAGGTAAGAATTGGAGGCAAATAAACGGAGTATTTCATATGGTTGATCTTTTAAATGATCAGGTTATTAGAGAAAGAAGAAATGTCGAATGCTTTAACTTAATCGATAATCGTTCACCTCTTTGGTGGAGCCATTTATCTGAAGAAAGAAAAAAAGAGCTAGATGCTTGGTATGAGGCTTGGCTAGTTGCAACAGAAACAAAAATCATACCTGAAAAACCTACGTGGTTAAATTAGGAGGACTTATGGATTTAGCACAAACAATAATTACAATTGCATCTGTTATAACGGCTCTTGGAGTAATCTTCGGAGTCGTTTTTACTATCTATAGATGGTATCTCAAAAATGAGAAACAAGATGATTCGATAAAAGAAATAAAAGCAGAACAAAGCATACTTACTAAAGGCGTGCTTGCCTGTCTTAAAGGGCTCCATGAACAAGGTTGTAATGGACCAGTTACTCACGCAATTGAGGAAATTGAAGAACACATAAATAAACAAGCTCATAAATAGGAGGTATTCAAAATGAATGAGATTTTACTTAATATTTTATCGGTTTTACTAACTGCAGTTATTTTACCTTTAATCTCTATTGCAGGAACTCAACTGATTAAATTCATCAATTCAAAGATTAAGAATAATGAATTAGCTAAACAACTATCAACAGCAACTACTATCGTGACAAATGCGGTAAGAGTAGTATTTCAAACTTATGTTGATGCATTAAAGAAGAATGGAAACTTTGATAAAGAAGCTCAAGCTGAAGCTTTGACTCGAGCAAAGAATATAGCCTTATCACAAATCACTGAAGATACTAAAAAGTATATTGAAGATAACTATGGTGATTTCAATAATTGGTTAACAATTCAGATTGAAGCAACAATTGATTTACTGAAAAACTAACTTTTTCAAAAATTTTTTAGAAAAAACACGAAAAATCGACTATATATAATAATGAGGAGTCATGAATCCTCCGTAATTGCATAAGTTATCGTTGCTCGTGGACAGCGTAGTGCCTGGACCACGTTAAAAGGCCAGCGCACATTCGAACTGCGGAAGCAGCAGTAGGTCTTGCCTCAGGCCTTAAACCACAGATAGTGGAGAGGCTTTTATTTTTTTTATAGAAAATGTTTTCATAGGGTGTTTGATGAGTTTTTTCTCAAAAAGCACCCTTTTTTCTTTTGTTTTGAAAAATAAAACAAAGTTTTAAAATGGTTTTTATCAAATTTCATGTTCCGTTTCTTTAGGCTAATTTGACATATAAAAAATAAGTGATAAATTAAGGTTAGAATTGATTGTCGACAATACTAAAGATTCAGAAGGAAGTGATATTTTGATACTGGAATTAACTGATGAAGAGGCATATGTAGCTAGTATGCTTCTTAATGAAGAAATCTATACCGTTGAAGACCTGATTGATAAGTTCCATAAGTTTGATGATAACTCATCTGAGATTGATAAGCAGGACGCTGCTAACATGAAGCATCAACTTGAAGTAATGAGATCAATTGCAAATAAACTGAATAAATAATCAAGAATCGAGTCGTGGAGTAAAATCTGCGACTCTTTTTTATTTTCTGAATTCAAATCCCGAACTTTTGACACGATTTTCGGTCCTTAGACTTGAGGAGGTATGAACCTATGAATTTAAAAGAGCAAATAAGAACCTTAAGTCAAAAGGGTTATGGCTATAAGAAGATAGCTAAAGAATTGAATATTTCAATTGGATCAGTAAGAAACGCCTTAGTTGAGAATCCAAGCGATGAGGTGTGCAAGAACTGCGGTAAGAAGCTAAAGTTCGTTGTCGGTAAGAAAAAGAAAACGTTCTGCTGTGATAACTGCAGATACGATTACTGGAACAAGCAAAGAAGGGGTGGCAGGTAATATGACTCCTTTGGAAAGATATATGGCTTCAGTTAAGGTGCTTGAGAAGATGGTTAAGGAAGGCTTGATTAACGAAAAAGAGTACATGAAGGCAGAATCGTTCCTAGCTAAAAAGAACTGTATCAAACCTGACAGCATTTACCGTTCAAATCACTTGCTATTTCAAAGAAATAGAGTGATAGATAGTAATGCTAAAAAGGAGGCAAATAATGGATAGAAACATAATAAAAATTGATGCAGAAAAGCAATTAAAATCCAGAATCAGGGTTTGTGCCTATGCTCGTGTTTCAAGAGACAAGGATGCAATGTTCCAATCGCTATCAGCTCAGGTTAGCCATTACAATAAGATGATAAACAGCAACTCAGAATGGCAGTTCAAGGGAGTTTATGCGGATTATGCATTTTCTGGAACAAAGGAAGATAGACCGGAATTCCAAAAGATGCTGGAAGCCTGCAAAGCTGGCGAGATTGACCTAATCATCACAAAGTCCATTTCAAGGTTCGCAAGAAACACAGAGACAGTACTTAAGGTGGTAAGGGAACTAAAGGCTATGGATGTAGATGTTTACTTCGAGGAACAGAAGATCCATACGATTTCATCGGATGGCGAGTTCATGCTTAGCGTGCTTGCAGCTTATTACCAAGAAGAAGCCAGGTCGGTTTCAGAGAATATGAAATGGCGAATCAAGAAAGACTTCAGTCAAGGCATCATGTGGGGTGGCAGCAACAATTACGGCTACAAGTATGACATTGAAAACAAGACGTTCATTGTAGTCCCAGAAGAAGCTGCAGTAGTTAAGAGAATCTTTGAAATGTACATTGGTGGAGCAGGCTTTCAAAAGATAGCCAACATCCTAAATGCTGAAGGATTAAAGCCAATGCTTGCAAAAGAGTGGACCAAGAACAACGTGACAACGATCATCGGTAACTCAAACTACACAGGTGACCTAATACTGCAAAAGACTTACTGCAAGGATTACCTTTCTAAGAAAACCTGCAAGAACAATGGTGAGCTTCAAAAGTACCTAGTTGAAGAAAACCACGAGCCAATCATCACAAGAGAGATGTATCAAAGGGCTCAGGAACTTAGAAAAGAAAGAATAGCAAAGTATGATGTTAAGGCCAGAAAGGCAAAGAACAACTACCCTTTCACAGGCATTCTTAGATGCGGATGCTGCGGTGGAGCATACCATCACAAGACAACAAGGTACAACCTAATCTGGATTTGCAGAACCTACAACACCAAAGGTAAAGGATTCTGCTCAGGCAGCAAGCAAATAGATGAACGAAAGTTATACGAAACCATCAATCATTACTTTGGCTGGACTAATTTCAATCAAGACAAGTTCTTACAGAAAGTGGATAAGATTATCGCCAAGCCTGGAAATGAGCTAGAGATTCATTTGAAAGATGGAACAGTAGACACTGTCCATTGGGATGATAGGAGCCGTAGCGAAGCCTGGACTCCTGAAATGAAGGAAAAGGCAAGAATGCAAGCTATTAAGCAAAACGAATCAAGAGGAGGCAATCAAAGATGGCAAAAGTCAAAGTAATACCACAAACGATAAACCCAATGACAATGTCGGTCATTGGATCAACACAAAGAAGAAAGGTTGCAGCCTATGCCAGAGTAAGTACTGAGAACGAGGAGCAACAATCTTCATATGAGGCTCAAGTCAAATACTACACAGAGCACATAGCAACCAGACCAGACTGGGAATTCGTGAAGGTGTATTCAGATGAGGGCATATCAGGAACCAACACTAAAAGAAGAGTGGGCTTCAGAACAATGATACAGGATGCTATCGACGGTAAGATTGACCTAATCCTAACCAAATCGATATCGAGATTTGCCAGAAACACCCTAGACAGCATTTCATACATCAGACAATTGAAAGCCGCTGGCACTGAGGTTTACTTTGAAAAGGAAAACCTATGGACATTCGATTCTAAGTCAGAGATGGTCCTATCAATGCTTAGTGCTATAGCCCAAGAAGAAAGCCGAAGCATCTCAGAGAACGTTAAGATTGGCAAGCGTTGGCAAATGAAGGAAGGTAAGGTCACAATCCCTTGCAAGGCATTCTTAGGATACCAAAACATAGATGGCAAGATTACGATTGACAAGGACGAGGCAGCAATAGTCAGAAGAATCTACTCGATGTTCCTTAAGGATGGCATGACAAGGAAGGCTATAGCAGATACCTTGAAGGCTGAAGGAGTCCTTACACCATCAAAGAAAGGCTGCAACTGGACGGTCAACAACATCCAGTCGATACTTTCTAACGAGAAGTACAAGGGCGACGCATTGCTCCAAAAGGTCTATTGCGACGATTACCTAGAGCACAAGGTCAAGAAGAACAACGGTGTGTTGCCTCAATACTATGTAGAGAATTCCCACCCTGGAATTATCAATAAAGACGAATGGACAATGGTTCAGGAGGAACTTAAGAGAAGGGAAGGCATCAGATATTCATACCAAACAAGCAATCCTTACTTAGCTAAGCTAAGATGCTCGGAATGCGGGCACTTCTTCGGAATCAAGGTATGGCATTCCAACTCGATCCACAGAAAAGAGGTATTGCAATGCAACGGCAAATACAAATGCGGATGCAAGTCACCTAACCTTAGCCAAGATGAAGTTGACAAGAAGTTCATAGAAGCTTACAACCAAGTGATGGACAACAAGGAAGGCTTAATAGAAGACACCAAAGAGGTCATAGAAATGCTAAATTCAACCGAAGAGATAGATGCAAAGGTTCAAGCATTAGCGAATGAGATGGAGGAGGTTCAGCTATTGGTAGAGAACCTAATCCACGACAATGCCAGAAGGAACCAAGACCAAGAAGAGTACGAAAGACACTATCAAGAACTGGTAAGTCAATTCAATGCAGCCAAAGCCAAAATGAAATCCTTGCTGGAGGAAAAGCAATCAAAGCTAGACAGGATTGAGATATTCAATGCCTTCATAGTTTCCTTAGAAGATAAAGCAACCATCATAGATGAATTCTCAACCGATCTATGGAATTTGATGATACAGGATGCATTAGTCAACGAGGATGGAACGATTAAGTTTGTATTCAAGAACGGAATAGAAATAACAAAATAAGAATAAAATTAGCCCTTAAACACTAAATATAGGGCTTTTTATTTATCTAAAACAGTCTAAAATAATCTAAATTAGAATATGG
>OGFM01000288.1_pt1 | contig 44948 bp, 38 predicted proteins | sample 1570871 | NCBI WGS metagenome assembly OGFM01 (sample SAMEA2581957, study PRJEB24529) | metagenome | biome: Human gut stool | place: China | collected 2011
CCCCTTTCGTTTTCGAGTATGACTCTGCTACGGAACAAACAAGTCCCGCAGGTTCGCGCTACCTACTCGCGCTACCTTGCACGCTGTTCGTAGGGTATGCCCTGCTGCTCGCAGAGCGCCGCGCGGCGCGAAAGCTTTACGCGGCCCTTGTCGTCAATGCCAATGCACTTGACAATGATTTCGTCGCCAAGCTTGCAAACGTCCTCGGTCTTGTTTACGCGGAAGTCCGCCAACTCGGAGATGTGCACAAGACCCTCCTTGCCGGGGAGACATTCGACAAACGCGCCGAATTCCTTGATGGAACGCACAATACCGCGGTATGTCTTGCCGACTTCGATTTCGCCCGTTACAAGCTCGATTTCGGAAACAGCCCTGTTCATGGAGTCCGCGCTGGTTGCGTAGACGAGAACGCGTCCGGGATTGTCGTCGTCGACGTCGATTTGTGCGCCGGAAACTTCGACTATGCGGCGAATGTTCTTGCCTCCGGGGCCGATGAGCATGCCGATTTTGTCGGGGTCGATTTGAAGAGACTTGATGCGGGGAGCGGAGGGTTTCAGCTCGGCGTTCGGCTTTTCTATTTCCGCCTTCATAATGTCGAGAATCTGCATTCTGGTGTCGCGGTTGCGGTAGATTGCCTCCTTTGCGATGTCCATGGGCAGACCCTGAATTTTGAGGTCGAGCTGGAAGCCCGTGATGCCGTTCTTTGTGCCGCAGATTTTGAAGTCCATGTCGCCGAAATGGTCTTCCGCGCCGATGATGTCGGTGAGAACGACGTGCTTGAGCAGCTTGCCGTTTTCGTCGAAGCGCGTTACCAAACCGCAGCTGATGCCCGCCACGGGAGTTTCAATCGGAACGCCCGCGTCCATGAGGCTCAGGCAGCCGCCGCAGACGGAAGCCATCGACGTAGAACCGTTCGACTCCATGATTTCGGAAACGACGCGGATTGCGTAGGGGAATTCGTCCTCCGAGGGTAGAACGGGCAGAAGCGAGCGTTCCGCCAGCGCGCCGTGCCCGATTTCGCGGCGTCCGGGAGTGCCGAAGCGACCCGTTTCGCCGACCGAGTAAGGCGGGAAGTTGTAGTGCAGAATGAACGACTTTTGCTTTGTGCCTCCCGTGAGTCCGTCAAGCTCCTGAAAGTCCTTGCTCGTGCCGAGGGTGGTCATGACGAGAGCCTGAGTTTCGCCGCGGGTGAAAATCGCGCTTCCGTGAACGCGGGGCAGAACATTGGTCTTGCACCAAATGGGGCGGAGGTCGGTGTAGGAGCGGCCGTCGCAACGCTTGCCCGCGTCGAGAATGTTTTCGCGGTAGACTTCCTCTTGGAGAACTTCGAACGCCATCTTGATTTGCGCCATGTCGAATTCCTCTTCGCCGATTTTCGCCTTGACGGCTTCGGCGGTTTCGTTCATGAGCGCGTCGACGTCAGCCTGACGCTTGAGCTTGTTGTCTTGGAAGACGGCTTCGAGCAGTCTGCCGCCGACAAAATCCTTGCACATGTCGAGAATTTCGGGCTTGCAAACGACGAGCGGGAATTCCTTTTTCTGCTTGCCGCAGAGCTTTGCAAGTTCCTTCTGGGCGTCGATAATCTTCTGGATTTCCTTCTGCGCAAATTCGAGGGCTTCGACAAAACGGTCTACGGGAATCTGTTCCGCGGAGCCTTCAATCATCATCATTTCGCGCTCGTTGCCGACGTAGATGAGGTCGAGGGTAGAGTCGAGCATTTGCTCGTGCGTGGGGTTTACGACGAACTGGCCGTCGATTTCGCCGAGACGGATACAGCCGACGGGGCCGTTCCACGGAATGTCGGAAATGAGCATTGCCGCCGACGCGCCGTTTACCATGAGAATGTCGGGCTCGTTAACCATGTCGGCGGAGAGGAGCAGACCGATAACCTGAACTTCGTTCATGAAGCCCTTGGGGAAGAGCGGGCGAAGCGGACGGTCGCAAAGGCGCGAAGTGAGGATTTCCTTTTCGCTCGGACGGCCTTCGCGCTTGAAGTAGCCGCCGGGGAATTTGCCCGCCGCCGAGAAAGTTTCGCGGTAATCGACGGTAAGGGGGAAGAAGTCCTGCCCGTCGCGGAGCGCGCCTGCGGCGGTCGCGTTGACGAGGAGCGTCGTTTCTCCCAAGCTGATTGTGACGGAACCGTTCGCCTGTTTTGCGATTGTTCCCGTCGAGATTGTTATGCCGAGGTCTTTAACCTCTACGCTGTATTTCTGTTCCATTATGTATCTTTCTTATTATTGCCGCGAACGGGTCGGACGTTCAGAGCCGGCGGAGTTCAAAACGGGGAGGCCCCCCCGAAAGGCGTTAAACAAAGACGGGGCAAGCGGTAGAAACGAACTTGCCCCGTCGGATAAAAAACTTAATTTGCAAAACCGCGCAACATTATTTGCGGAGTTTGAGACGCTGGATTATGCTGTTGTAGCGGTCGAGCGAGTGCTTTTTGAGGTAGTCAAGAAGCTTTCTGCGGCGGCTCGTCATAGCGATAAGGCCGCGGCGCGAGTGGAAGTCTTTCTTGTTTGTGGCAAGGTGCGCGGTGAGGTGCGCGATGCGCGCGCTCAGAATCGCGATTTGCACTTCGCAGGAGCCCGTGTCTTTTTCGTCGAGACGGTATTCCTTGATTATCGACGCTTTGTCTACTGTATTGTGGTCTGACATATTTGTTTCTTTCTATTGTTCGCAATTTTTCGGGGGCTTGCTGTCGAAGCCCGCGTTCGCGGCACGTCGCCGAAAAACGCCGTTGAACCCTTTGTTCGAGGGAATTGCGGAACGGTTTGCGATTTGACCAGCCTAAGCCCGACACTTTTAACAGAGAAAAAAATCTCCACAAAAAGCCCGAACCACCAATCAAACGCGCCCCACTCTGACGCCAATTCTCAAACAGAATGTAGATAAACTTCAGCCTGACAAGCTTTTTCTTCAAAAAAAACAGACGCAAGGCGCAAAAAAAAAGGAGCTTGAATAAGCCCCTTTTTTCGGAAAATGCGTTTTAGCGTCTTCTGCGGCAGACCGCAAAGCCCAAGGCGAGCGCGCCGAAAACCGCCGCCCATTCGGCGGGTTCGGGAATCGCTGTCGAGAGGTATTTGCCGCCGACGCCGTCAACAAGCTTCATGGCGATAATGTCGCCGTTTTTGTCGAGGAACGAGAAATTCTGCCTCTTCACTTGCGTGCCTTGGGTATACGATACGCTCAAAACGCCGTCGTCGGAAATGTCGTACGCTGTAATTGCCGAATCGGCGAGAAAAATGCTGTTGGAAACAAAGTCGTTCAAAACAACCGCTGTTGGAGCGGCGGTATCGGCAATATTTTCGTGCACATACCAGCTGGCGACGGTAAGCACCGCGGAGGAAGCAATGCTCAAATTCGCGCTGGCCGTCTGGCGAATGTCGAGAATGAAAGCCTGCGAGGCGTTCATTTCTACGGACATATTTTTTCCAGCCAGCGTAAGATACGCCTTCGGAAGCGAGGACGGAGAAATGGCGTTAGCCTGCGAGAGAATGAATTTCGACGAAGTGCCCAAGGTGATTTTGTTCGTGCTAACCGTGCCCGATTCTACATTGAAAACTCCGTCGACCTTGATTACCTTAAAGTCTTTTGTGTTGGAATTCATGTCGATATGGCCGCCGTTGAGGACGTTCACGGTTGCGCCGCTTTTGATGTCCAAGGCATACTGCACGCCGCCACTCCAACCGCTCGGAATGCTCGGGTCGAAGATGAGTTTTGCGCCAGAGCCTGTAATATTCAGAGTTTCGCCGTTTACCACGGAAAAAGCACCTGTTTTGACGACTTCGGTCGTGATGTCTTCGGCTTGGGTTGCACCCGCGAAAATCGCGGAGGCTGCGAGTAGAAGAGAGATTTTTTTCATGTGTCTATGTGTGTAGGTTAATTCGATTTTACAATAATCGATACTATAAATAAAAACGGGGTTTGAATTGTCAACTTTTTTCAAAAAAATCCCCGCCAAAAATAAGGAGTCTTCCCCCCCCCCTATTCCGAATTGCCCGCGTCCGTCCGCTCCGAACGGCGTCTACGGATTAACTACGTTTACGGGCTTTCCCGCGACCCACGCGGCAAGGTTGTCTCGCGCGATTTTTATCAGACGCTTTCTGGCGGCAAACTTTGTCCACGCCGTGTGCGGCGTAATGCGGCAGTTGGGCGCGCCTATGAGCGGATTCGACGACGGCGGAGGCTCGGACGACAGCACGTCGACGCCAGCCGCGCCGATTTTCCCGCTTTTGAGGGCGTCGGCGAGAGCCTGCTCGTCGACAAGCCCGCCGCGGCCAGTGTTGATAATCCACGCGCCGTCCTTCATTTTTGCGATGTTTTCTGCGTTTATTATGCGGTCGGTGGAGGCGTTGAGCGGGCAGTTCAGGCTCACGATGTCGGATTTTCCGAAGATGTCGTCGAGGCTTGCGAACGTCGCGTTTGCGTCGGAATCGCCGACTTTAAGGCGCGGCGTGTAGGCGAGCGCGGACATGCCGAACGCCTTTGCAATCCGCGCGACGGCTTTCCCTATCGCCCCGTAGCCGATTATGCCGATTGTAAGCCCCGCAAGCTCGGTGAGGCTGCCGAGGCAGAAGAAAACGTCTTTCGAGCTTGTCCACTCGCCGCGGCAGACCGCCTGCGCGTGGAATTCGGTCATTTCGGCAATGTTCAAGATGTGGGCGAAGACCGACTGCGCCACGCTGTCGGTGCTGTACGCGGGAATATTCGTGATGTCGATGCCGCGCTCGCGGGCGGCTTTCAAATCGACGTTGTTGTAGCCCGTGGCGAGCACGCCGACGTATTTGAGGTTCGGCAGTTTTGCAAAATGCTCCGCGTTCAGAACGACCTTGTTGGTAAGCACGGCGTCGGCGTCGGCGCAGCGTTCGAGGACGAGCGCGGGCGGGGTTCTGTCGTAGGCGGAGACTTCGGCGATGGCGTCGAGAGAATGCCAGTCGAGGTCGTCGCGCACGCTTGTGAATCCGTCGAGAATTGCAATTTTTTTAATTTTCATATCGCATTTGTTTTCGCGCATAATATAAGCAGAGGATTTGAATTTTTTGCAACAAAATGAAGTATGAATATGTAATTTGGGATTGGAACGGAACGCTGCTCGACGACGCCTCGCTCAGCACCGATATTTTCAACAAAATGTGCCTGCACTTCGGAATCCCGACAATCACGCTCGACACATATCGGCGCGAATTCGGATTTCCCGTAATCAAATTCTACGAGGAGCACGGCTACGATTTCGACAAAATCGACTTCCAGAAAGTGGGGCATTTCTACGTTTCGGAGTACAACAAAAGACGCTTCAAATGCAAGCTCCACAAGGGCGCGGAGGACGCCATGCGTGCGCTCAAAGACGCGGGCTGCCGCCAGAGCATACTCTCGGCGTACGAGCGCAACTTTCTGTTGAAATGCGTGTTGCGCTTCGAGCTGGACAAATATCTCGACTGCGTGTACGGGCTGGACAACGTTCTTGCGGGGTCGAAGATAGACTTGGGGAAATCGCTGATGAAAGAGCTGGGGGCAAAACCCGAAGAAACGATTGTCATAGGCGACACCAATCACGACAAGGCGGTCGCCGACGCGCTCGGCGCGGACTGCGCCCTCGTGTCGGTTGGGCACATTTGCGGAGAAAACCTGCGCAAGCTCGGCGCGCCCGTGTTCGACTCGCACGCGGAAGTGCTCGCCCACATTCTGTCGGCAAAATAACGCCAGAAACGGGGACGCAACGCCAGACGCGAAATCCGCGGACACGCGCCGACTCCCGCCGCCGATAAATTCCCAAGCGCGGGCAAAGGCGAAGCGTGCCGCACGGAAAACGTCAGGCGTAAAACGCGCTCCCCGCAAAACCTTTCGACGCCCTATCCGACGCGTTCCCGAAGCTACTTTTCGCCGTCAAGCTTGCGGTCGAAATCGGCCTTCGAAATTCCCGTGATTTTCTCGAACACGGCATAGTCGAAATTCGGAAGTTGGAGGGTTTTTGCGATGTCGGCGGGCGCGGCGGATTCGAACGAATCGCGCGGATTGGGCGAATTAAGCCATTTCGGCAGGACGATCTGCGGGGCTTTGAGGTTTTCCACGGGCTTGTCGAACATGTAAAGCGGAGCGTCGCGCGTGTTGAAAAAACCCGCGTTGTAGCTGCCCAAATTCCATTTGCCCGAATTGCGGTTGCCCGCGTTGAAGCTTCCCGAATTTGCGTTCCCCTTATTATAGTGCCCCGAATTGTAGCTGCCGACGTTGCCGTCGCCCGTGTTCGAGTGCCCAATGTTCAGGCTGCCGACGTTCGCGCTGCCGACGTTTTTGTCGCCGACGTTGTCGATGCCCGTGTTGTTGTCGCCCGTGTTGAAGTCGCCCGAATTGAGTTTGCCGGTGTTGCGCTTGCCCAAGTTGCGCTCGCCCGTGTTGAAAGAGCCGATGTTGCGTTCGCCCGTATTCGACTCTCCCAAATTGAAATTTGCGTCGCGCAGAAGCGGCAGAAGCTCTTCGGTGGCGTCGCGCAGAAGGCGGATTCTGCGGCAGCAAATCTGGTCCTCCACGGCGTAGCGGCCCGAGGCGTCCGCGCCGTCTATTTCGACCTCGTAAATCCTCGCGCCCTCCGAATACCACATGTTCCAGTACTTCGACACATAGTAGCCGTCGGACGACATTTTCGCGGAGCCGATTTCGGGAAGCCACGCCCCCGCCTTGCCGTCCTTTGGCAGAAACGGAGTGTAGTCGAAAAGCGTGCACGGCGAAAGCCCTTTTCCGCCCAAAACCTTGTAATATTTGCCGTCCATAAAAAAGAATGGCGAAGTCTTTAAAAAAAAGCTTCAAAAGTCGAAATAAAAATCCATTATAAGAGCCGATTATGATACCCGACATTTTGGCAGAACGCTACGCGTCAAAGGCAATCAAGGACATTTGGAGCGCGGAAGGCAAAATTTTACTCGAACGCAATCTGTGGATTGCGGTCATGAAAGCGCAGAAGGAACTCGGTCTCGACATTCCGCAGGAGGCTATCGACGCCTACGAAAGGGTCAAAACAAATATCCGCGTCGACGAAATCAACAAGCGCGAGAAAATCACGCGGCACGACGTCAAGGCGCGAATCGAGGAATTTTGCGAGCTTGCGGGCTACGAGCATATCCACAAGGGAATGACCAGCCGCGACCTCACCGAATGCGTGGAACAGCTGCAAATTTACGAATCGCTGAAAATAGTGCGCACAAAGGCGGTAGCCGCGCTCTACCTGCTTTCGAAAACCGCCCGCAAACACAAGGCGACGGTGCTGGCGGCGCGAACCCACAACGTCATAGCCCAGCTTACGACTTTTGGGAAACGCCTCGCCGAATTCGGGGAGGACACCCTCAGGGCAATACAGAACATCGACGCGCTCATCGACAGCTACCCCGTCCGCGGGCTTAAAGGCGCGGTCGGCACGCAGCTCGACCAGCTTACGCTCTTCGACGGCGACGCGTCGAAAGCCCTCGCGCTCGACGAAAAAATCAGAAAGCACCTCGGAATAAACCACTGCATCGGCGCGACGGGGCAGGTCTACCCCCGCACGCTCGACTTCGAATGCGTCTCGCGCCTCTACCAGCTCGGCTCTGGGGCGTCGTCTTTCGCGAAAACGCTGAGAATCATGGCGGGCGCGGAACTGGCGAGCGAGGGCTTCGCAAAGGGGCAGACAGGCTCTTCGGCAATGCCGCACAAAATGAACTCGCGCAGCTGCGAGCGCATAAACGGCTTCCACGTAATTCTGCGCGGCTTCATGGAAATGGCGGCGTCGCTTTCGGGCGACCAGTGGAACGAGGGCGACGTGTCGTGCTCGGTGGTGCGCAGAGTCGCCCTGCCCGACTCGTTCTTCGCAATCGACGGGCTGCTCGAAACTTTCATCACGGTGCTCAACCAGATGGTGGTAAACACGGCGGTCATCGCCGCGGAATGCCGCAAATACATGCCCTTCCTGCTGACGACAACCATCATGATGAACGCCGTCAAAAAGGGATTGGGACGCGAAGACGCCCACGAGATTATCAAGGAACACGCGGTGGCTACTGCAAACGACCTCCGCGCGGGCAAAATCGCCGAAAACGACCTGCTAAAACGCCTTGCGGAAGACCCCCGCATGCCGCTCGACGCCGCGGAACTCGCAGAAATCGAGAGGGTCGGAAGCGCGGCGACGGGCATGGCGGAAGTCCAAACGGAGGATTTCTGCGACCGCGCCGACAGCCTCGCCGACAAATATCCCGAAGCGAAGTCGTACGCGCCCGCCCCGATTCTCTGAGGACATGTTCAAACTTCTGAAAACTTCGGACAAGTCGCGCGCCCGCCGCGCGACGCTCGCGACAGCCCACGGCGACGTACAGACGCCCGTGTTCATGGCGGTCGGCACGCAGGCTACGGTGAAGTCGCTCACGCCGCAACAGGTGGAGGAGACGGGGGCGCAGATAATTCTCGGCAACACATACCACCTGAATATCCGCCCGACCTCCGAACTCATAGCGCGCTTCGGGGGGCTTCACGAATTCATGAAGTGGAGCAAGCCCATTCTTACAGACAGCGGCGGATTTCAGGCGTTCAGCCTCTCGAAGCTCAGAAAAATCACGGAGGAGGGAATTTCGTTCAACTCGCACCTCGACGGCAAAAAGCTCTTCATCTCGCCCGAATCGTGCATGGGAATTCAGCGCAATTTGGGCTCGGACATCTGCATGGTGCTCGACGAGTGCATACCCTACCCCTGCGAGCGACGCGCCTGCGTGAAGTCGGTGGAGCGCACAATACGCTGGGCGAAAAGGTGCAGGGACGAATACGAAAGGCTCGGAATGCCCGCCGACGGAATACTGTCGTTTGCAATCGCGCAGGGCGGCTGCTACGACGACATTCGCGCCGACTGCTCGAAGCGCATTGCCGAGCTTGATTTTCCCGGCTACGCAATCGGCGGGGTGTCGGTCGGCGAACCCGAACCCGCAATGCTCGAGCAGGTGGACGTCTGCGCCCAAAACCTGCCCGCCGAAAAGCCGCGCTACGTCATGGGCGTAGGCACGCCGCCGCAAATCCTCAAAATGATTGCCCTCGGCGCGGACATGTTCGACTGCGTAATGCCCACAAGGCTAGCCCGCCACGCGTGCGCGTTCACGCTCGACGGCGAAATAAACCTCAAAAACGCGCGTTTCGCGGAAGACCCGTCGCCGCTCGACCCAGAAATAGACAGCTACGCGTCGCAGTTTTCGCGCGCGTACATAAGGCATTTGGTGAAGGCGAACGAAATGCTCGCATGCACGCTCGTTTCGATACACAACATAAGATTTTTCCAAATACTCACCGAGCAGGCCCGCAAACACATCGAAAACGGCGACTTCGAAGAGTGGAGCGCGGCATGGATTGCGCGATACGAAAGGGAAAGCAAAAAATGAACATCACACTGATGAAAGAGTTTGACCGCGCCGCGCTCGCGGGGGTCGATTTCGAATTCTCGTACGCGGACACATACGCCCGCATTATCAAGGCGCGGGACGCCCTGCCGCACGCCGAAGGCGAGCGGAAAATAGCGGTGTTTGCCGAAAACTCGCCGCAGTGGGTGTTCGCGCTCTACGGAGCGTGGCTCGACGGCGCGACGGTCGTTCCAATCGACGCGAAGTCGAACGCGGAGGAAGCGGCGTTCATCTTGTCGGACGCGGAGCCCGACGCCGTCTGCGTCGGGCGCGAAAACCTCGACACCGCGCGGGAGGCTGTCGAAAAATCGGGGAACCGCGCAAAAATCGTCGTGCTTGAAGACCTCTTCGAGGGAGAGCTTCCCAAGCCCGAATCGCGCAACTGGAAAATCGAGCGCGACTCCGACGCCCTCGCGCTGATTGTCTACACGTCTGGCACGACGGGCAACCCCAAGGGCGTAATGCTCACATTCGGCAACATGTACGCCAACATGAGAGCCGTCTACGACGCCCGATACTATTTCGACGGAATACGCGTGCTCGCGCTCCTGCCGTTCCACCACATTCTGCCGCTCATGGGCACGCTCGTAATGCCGCTTTCGATAGGCGGCAGGCTGTCTTTCCCGAAATCGCTCTCGCCCTCCGACATCGGCGAGGTGCTTCAAAAATATCCCGTAGACATGATTATCAGCGTGCCGCGCTTCTACGAGCTTTTGCACGCAAACATCATGGCGAAAATCAGGCAGTCGAAAATTGCGTCGGCGCTTTTCAATGCGGCGAAGCTCGCAAACAGCCCCAAACTTTCGCGCCTGCTCTTCGGGGCGATTCAAAAGAAATTCGGCGGAGAGGTAAAATTCTGGATTTCGGGAGGCGCGGCTCTCGACAAGCGCATTTGGCGCGACCTCGACGTGCTTGGCTTCGGTATCCGCGAAGGCTACGGAATGACCGAATGCGCCCCCATTATCGCATTCCCGCGAATCGGCAGAATCAGGGTAGGCTCGCCGGGGGAGGCGTTGCCCGGAATCGAAATCAGGATTGTCGAGGGCGAGATTATCGTGCGCGGCGACAATGTAACGCGGGGCTACTACAAACGCCCCGAAGAGACGGCGGAATCAATCAAAAACGGCTGGCTCTACACGGGAGACCTCGGATACCTCGACGAAAACGGATACCTTTTCATCACGGGTCGCCGCAAGGAAATCATAGTGCTTCCCAACGGCAAAAACATCAACCCCGCCGAAATGGAAACGCAGCTCAAACGCCAAAGCGGCGACGAGCTTCTCGAAGCGGGAATCCTTATGTACGACAACATGTTGCAGGCGGTAATCAGGGTGTCGCCCGAAATGATTTCCGCAATGGGGAAGGAGGGCGCGGAGGAACACGTCCGCAACGACTTTATCCTGCCCTACAACCGCGCGGCGGCGTCGTACAAGCGCATCATAAAATTCGTGCTGACAACAGACGAACTTCCGCGCACGCGCGTGGGCAAGCTCAAACGCCACCTGTTGCCGACATACATCGAAAGCCGAAACCTCGCCGAGCCGCAAACCGCGCGCCCTGAGCCGGACTCCGAAACATACCGCGAGCTTAAATGCGTCCTCGCCGACCAAATCTCCCTGCCCGTGCGCCCCGACGCCCACATGGAAATGGACTTGGGTCTGGATTCTCTCGGAAAAATCGCAATCCAGTGCTACGTCAAGGAAAACTACGGCGTTGAGGTCGGCGAGCGCGACTTCGAAAAGCACCCGTCCCTGCGCGAGTTCGCAAAACTCGTCGACGACAACCGCGACAATTCGTTCGAGAACCAGTCGAAAAACATAACGTGGTCGGACATAATCAAAAGCGAGCCGTTCCCGACGCTCCCCAAGCCCAACTTCTTCCACTTCCTGTCAATCGACATTTTCAGGACTTTCGCGCGGCTCTTCTACAAAGTGTCGTTCGAGGGACTCGAAAACATCGCGACCGACAAGCCCGTAATCATAGCCCCCAACCACCAGAGCTATCTCGACGGGCTTTTTGTCGTGCTGCCGTTCTCGAAAACGCAAATCTACAAAACCTACTTCTTCGCGAAAGTCCGCAACATCATAAAAAGCGGCTGGATAAAGAACTACGCCAACCGCAGCAACGTAATTGTGATGGACATCAACGACAACGTGATTGAGGCGGTGCGCAAGCTCGCCGAGGCGGTGCGCGAGGGCAACAGAATTGTGGTATTCCCCGAAGGCACGCGCACGAAAGACGGCGCAGTTGCGGAGTTCAAACAGACTTTCGCGATTATCGCAAAGGAAATGGGAGTGGCGGTCGTGCCTGTGGCGATTACGGGCGCGTTCGAAGCGGTGAAATCGAACGCAACGCTCCCGACTTTCGGCGCAAAAATAGGAGTCCGCTACCTGCCGCCAATGACCGCAAACGAAGGCGAGCCCTACGCCGACTTCGCCGCGCGGGTCAAGACGGAGGTAGAAAACGCCTGCAAGCGGGGGAAATAGGACATGGAAAGGACAATCGCATTTTGCAGGCAAAACGGCTCGCAAGTCTACGTCTACAACGAAAAGAACGCGCTGCTGTTCACGAAAATCGGCACGCTCGTAGGCTACACGTCGGCGACGGTTTCCGTGAAAAGAGGCATGCGCACATACGTCTACGACGCCCGCGGCTCGCTCAAATTTTCGAGGGCATAAGCCGCCCCGCGCAGGAATCGCCGCGCCCTGCCCGCAGCGCTCAAAACCGAGCGCGGAGAATTGGAGGCAAAATTCCGAGCGGAACGCGCGCGGCGGGCTGACGCGGAAAATTCAAAGCCGAACGAAACGTCCCCGCAAGGCAACCCCGCAAATTCGACGCGGCGCAAACCGCTACTTCGGCTGCGGGCGACATCAAAAGGCGCAAAAAAACGCCGCATTCGCAAACAGCGGGCGCGGCGTTTTTTGTTTTGCGGAAAATCAGAGCAGTTTGATTTTCAGGTCGGCGAGCATTTCCTCCGTGATTGCGTCAGCCTCTTTTATAGTGCCGCGCCGCGCGAGCAAAACGCCCATTCTGCGGTGTCCGTCAACGCTCGGCTTGCCGAAAAGGCGCATGTCGGTAAGCGGGCGCGAAAGAACCTTTTCCAAGCCCGAATATTCAAGCATGTCCGACTTTCCCTCCACGACGACCGCCCTGCTTGCCGACGCCCCGTAGTTTTCGATTTTCGCAATCGGAATGCCCAAAATTGCGCGGGCGTGCAACGCGAACTGCGAAAAGTTTTGCGAAATCATCGTGACCATGCCCGTGTCGTGCGGGCGCGGCGAGACTTCGCTGAACAGAACTTCGTCGCCCCTGACGAACATCTCGACGCCGAAAATTCCGTATCCGCCGAGCGCGTCGGTAATTTTCTTTGCGCATTCCCGCGCGGCTTCGAGCGCCTTTTGCGACATCGGGTACGGCTGCCAGCTCTGGCGGTAGTCGCCGTCAACCTGCCTGTGCCCTATCGGCTCGCAGAACGAAGTTCCGCCGCTGTGGCGTACGGTAAGCAGAGTAATTTCGTAGTCGAAATCCACAAAGCCCTCGACAATCACGCGCCCGCCGCCCGCGCGGCCGCCCGACTGCGAATACTCCCACGCGTGCCCGACGTCCGCCGCCGAGCGCACAACGCTCTGCCCGTGCCCCGACGAGCTCATGATGGGCTTCACAACGCAGGGCATGCCGATTTTTTCCAACGCGGCGTCGAACTCCGCGCGTGTGGAGGCGAACGCGTAAGGCGACGTTTTCAGCCCGACTGTTTCGGCGGCGAGCGTGCGTATGCCCTCGCGGTTCATCGTGAGGTTGACCGCCCTGGCGGTCGGCACGACATTGAATCCGCGGGCTTCGAGTTCGAGCAGTTTGGAGGTAGCAATCGCCTCGACTTCGGGAATGATGTAGTCGGGCTTTTCGGAAAGGACGAGTTCTTCGAGCGCGTCGGCGTCGAGCATTGAAATCACATGCGAGCGGTCGGCGACCTGCATTGCGGGGGCGTCGGCGTACCTGTCTACGGCTATGACCTCCACGCCGAGGCGTTTCAGCTCAATCACCACCTCCCTGCCCAATTCGCCGCTGCCGAGCAGCATTGCCTTTGTGGAATTGGATTTGTACGGCGTTCCGATTTTCGTCATGATAATTCTCCTTTGTTTTTATTTGCGAATGATAAAACCGCGTTTTCGACCTGCGCGACCGAAACCCCGCGCACGTCTCCGCCGCCCTGCAAGGGACAGCCATCTGGAACGATTTCGACATGCGGGGCGTCGAAAGCGAAGCCGTTTCTGAGCGGATTCGTCGCGCCGTAAATCGCGACGGTTTCAAGCCCGAGGGCGTTTGCGATGTGGAGCTCGTTGCAGTCGGTGCCGACGGCAAGCGTGCATTCGGCGATTTTTTCGACGCTCGCGGCGGTGTCGAGCTTCCCCGCGAAGTTTTCGATTTCGGCGAACTCGGCGCATTTCGCGATTTCGAACGCCGTGCGCGAGTCCGACTCTCCGCCGAATACCGCGAACTTCGCGTCGGGAAGCTTAGCCGAAAGCGACTTCACAAGAGCGCACCATTTTTCCGAACTCCACGCATGCCCGCCCTCTCCGCCGCACAGCACGGCAATCCGCAAACCGCCCGACTTCGGTTTTCCGAACGGATCGAGCGGGGAATAGTCAGGCTCGCCGCGAAGCCCGAACTTCCGCATGAACGCGAGGTATTCGAGCGCGACGTGCTCTGCCGACTGCGCGGCGTCGGGCGAATAGACGCCTTTCATGAAAAATCTGCGGCGCGACGAGCGCAACGCCAGACGGAAGTCTGCCCGCATGAGCAAAGACTGGAAGTCGTCTGCAAAGGAGTCGGGGAAGACGAGGTGGACATCGGGATAGCGTTCGTAGAGGCGGCGGAACGCGCGGGCGCGGGCGAAAAATCCGTCGGCGCGGTCGGGCACGGAAATCACTTCGTCGGCAACGCCCATGAGCCGCACGAGAACCGCGTACTTGTTTTGCACAAGCAGCGAAACCGCAGCGTCGGGGCGCGACTTCCTAAGCTGGCGCACGAGCGGCAAAAGCGCAAGCGTGTTGCGGAAGGAGTCGGGCGGAGTTATGAAAATGCGCGTGTTGCGCGGAAGCTCGGCACGCTCCGCGAGTTTCAGCGCGATGTCGAGCGTTTCGCCGCCAAGCTCCAAGCCGAGCGCGTGCATGGCGGGGCGCGTAGACCACTGCCAGCGGCGGTGCAGCCAAAGCCAGTCGTACCGCGCGACGGGGTCGGAGCGGAGTTTTTCGGTAAGCCACGCGTCGCCCTCGGCGGTAATCTCCTCCTTGGTTTTGCCCTTGAAATAAACGCCGTCTATGCGCGACCTCCAAAAGCCCGTGCGGGTTGCCCAAAACGCGGCGCAGTCCGCCTTTCCGCTCTCTACGAGAATACCCGGAAGTTCGGTCGTCGTGCAGATTCTGTCGAGCAGAAGCGAACGCGCCCCGTGGTAAGTTTTCTGGTCGAAAAGCACCGCTACGCAGCCCTCCGCGCGGAGGAATTTCACGGCGGCAAAAAGCCCTTTCTTGCGCGAGAGAAGCTCAACCCCGAACCGCTGGCGGCTCGACTTCACCCAGCTTTCGAGCGCGGGGCTGTCGAAGGGGCGGTAGAAAACGCCAGTCGGCGGAGTCTTTTTGCCGGTGAGAACGGGGAACATCGTGATGGTTTCCATCATCGCGAAATGCGGAATCATCAGAACCGTCGCACGGTGCTTCGAGCCGAGCTTTTCAAGCTCCGACAAAACGAAGCCGCTAACCGAAATGCGCGAGCGCAGGTTTTCGTTCGAAAGGTGCGGACTCGCCAGCACGAACAGAGCCATCTCGACCATTCGCCTGCAAGACTCGAACGCTATTTTCCGCCGCTCGGCGCGCGGCATGTCGGGAAACGCGTGCGATATGTTAGAATGCGCAACCCTGATTCTGCCGAACGGACAGGAATAAATAAGCCAACCCACGGAAACGCAAAGCGCGTTCGCCAACCATTCGGGCATCGCCGCAATGCCACGCCCCAAAACTGAAAGCACAAACTTCATTTTCTCCCCCCACCCTACACAATCGGGCAAAAAAAGCAAAGTAAATTACGCCGCCCGCGACGCCCGAAGCAGCCCCAGAATAAAGCGGAACCGCCGCCGCAAGAGTTTCCGCCGTAAAATATTGACATTTCGCTCCTCTTCCAACATTTGCATTATAATGACAATTTCGGAAGAAAATTCAAAGGCCGTAAATGTGCTAAAATACATATTGGCGATTCTTGTCGTGTTCATACACATACCCGCCGAGACGCGCAACGACCCCGTTTATAACGGTTTTGTCGCAAACATCACGCGGACAGCCGTCCCGTTTTTCTTTGCCATATCGGGTTTTTTCGCCGCGAACAAGCAATACGGAACTCTGCTAAAAAGCAGGTTTTTTTCGCTCGTTGCGACAATGGTGATATGGGATATCGTATGCTTCGCGCTGATATTCCCGCTGACATGCCAAAAACCCGAACTGTCGAAAACAGCCTTTTATATAAGGTGGATTTTGGGCTTTTCGACAACTCCGACAGACATGCCGCTGTGGTATCTCAGAAACCTCTTCGTTATGGTTGCAATCAGCCCGGTGATATCGCTCCTTGCCGTGCGCTTCCGAAACGCCCTAAAATGCCTAATCCTCCTCGGAATCCCAGCGTTTGTATTCGCCGACACCGCCGCAATGACGCTTCATGTCTCCCCGTGCTACTACAATATGGCGGTGCAGTCGGCGGTGTTTTTCTCGGCGGGAATGTACGCCGCGCTAAATGAAGTTCGAATTGAAACCGAAGGAAAGTTTTTGCGCGCGGCAACGGCGTGTTTCTGCATAACATGCGCAGGGTATTTCCTCGCGGAAAACGAAACAATCAAAAGCGCATTCTCTCAAACCTCGGCTTTGCTCTTCGCCGTCCCCGCATTCCGGCTCGCTAAATCAATCGGGCGAAAGATGCCGGCCGGACGCGCAAAATATCTGGCAAAACTTTCGTTGTTCATATTTGTTTCGCACTATATTTTCGCATGCGCATACTCGAAGTGGATAGAGCCGCACTGCGCGGGATTCGAGGGAAGCGCGGTATCGGTTGCGTACATTGCGTGCGTGGTTGCCCTATTATCCTATGCCTACGGCTTCATTCCCGACAAGTGCAAACGCATTTTGCGGATATAGGCGTTCGGGCAAAATAAAACACCGCCTCCAAGCGGCAAGCGCGGAGTCAGCGCATGCGGGCGCGAAAAAACCTCCCTCGCGGGAGGTTTTGCGTTTTGCGGAATTCGAGCCTGCAATGCTATCTTTTCATCTGCGCCGCAAGCGACGAGACGAAGTCCGCCGCTGCGTCCAACGCCGCCGCCTCGCCGCGTTCGACGTATGTCTTGTACGCCAAATCCACGAACTTGCTGCCCACAACGACAGCGTCCGCGCTCTCCGCCGCCGCGTGCGCCATTTCGGGGTTCGAGATTCCGAAGCCCGCCGCCACCGGCAAAACCGACGCCTTGCGGACTTCCGCGAGCCTTGCGGCAATGCCCTCTGGCAATGCCCCGCGCGCACCCGTTACGCCCGCCACGGTTACGTAATACAGGAAGCCCGCGCCCTTTTCCGAAATCTTCCGAATGCGGTCGGGCGACGACGTCGGAGCCGCGAGCGGTATGAACTCTATCCCTTTCGGCGACGCCACGGAGACGACCTCGTCGGCCTCCTCCAACGGGACGTCCACAACAAGCAGAGAGTCAATGCCCGCGGCGGCGCATTCGTCTACGGTCTTTTCGACGCCGAGCTTGAAAATCGGGTTGAAGTACGAGAACATCACGAACGGCGTTTCCACCCCGCGCGAGCGCAGGCGTTTTGCGAGAGCAACAACCTTTTCGAGCGTCGCGCCGCCGTTGAGGGCGCGGCGGCTTGCCGCCTGAATCGTCTTGCCGTCCGCCATGGGGTCGGAGAACGGCACGCCGAGTTCGATGATGTCCGCGCCCGACGCGCAGATGCGTTCTATCAATTTTTCGGAAAATTCGATATTCGGGTCGCCGCAGCTTACGAATACGACGAGCGCCGCCCTGTTTTCCCTTGCGAGTTTTTCAAAAAGCTTTGAAGTCATTTTTAAATCCTATTTTCTGTTAAGATACTCCATTACGGAATTCATGTCCTTGTCGCCGCGCCCGGAAAGGGAGACGACGATTACGTCGTCCTTGGAAAGCTCACGCGCGTTCCGCATCGCAAGAGCCACCGCGTGCGACGACTCCAACGCGGGGATAATTCCCTCCAAGCGGCAGAGTTTCCGAAACGCGTCGACCGCCTGTTCGTCGTCAATCGGAACGTAGCGCGCGCGCCCCGTGTCCTTCAAATGCGAGTGTTCGGGACCGACTCCGGGGTAGTCAAGCCCCGCCGACACCGAGTGCGTGTCGAGAATCTGCCCGAATTCGTCCTGCAAAAGGTAGGTCTTGTTTCCGTGGAGGACGCCGACCGTCCCCGCGCTGAGGCTCGCCGCGTGCCTGCCCGTTTCGACGCCGTCGCCCGCCGCCTCCGCTCCGTAGAGCGCGACCGACGGCTCGTCGATAAACGGCGCGAACATGCCGATTGCGTTGCTTCCGCCGCCGACGCACGCCACGACCTGCGTGGGCAGACGCCCGAATTTTTCAGCCATCTGCGCCTTCGTCTCGCGCCCGATGACGGACTGGAATTCCTTGACCATCGTCGGGTACGGGTGCGGTCCGGCCGCCGTGCCTATGACGTAGAAAGTATCGTCTACGGTCGCGACCCACTCGCGGAGAGCCTCGTTCATGGCGTCTTTTAGCGTCGCCGTTCCGTGTTCGACCTCGACCGCCACGAGCTTTGCGCCGAGCATTTTCATGCGCCCCACGTTCTGCGCCTGACGCCTTACGTCCTCCGCGCCCATGAAGACCTCGCATGGCATTCCGAAGAGCGCGGCAACCGTCGCCGTCGCCACGCCGTGCATGCCCGCGCCCGTTTCGGCGATGAGCCTGCGCTTGCCCATTCTGCGGGCGAGAAGCACCTGCCCGATTGTGTTGTTTACCTTGTGCGCGCCCGTATGGTTCAAGTCCTCGCGTTTGAGAAAAATGCGCGCGCCGCCGCAGTATTCCGTGAGCCGCTTGGCATAGTAAAGCGGCGACGGCCTGCCAACGTAGTCTTTGAGAAGCGCGGCGTATTCCGCGTTGAAGGCGGGGTCGGCGATGGCGTTGTAAAATTCGCGTTCAAGCTCGTTGAGCGCGCTCATGAGGGTCTCGGCGACGTATTGTCCGCCGTAGATTCCGAACTTTCCTTTTTTCGTTTCCGTATTCATTTATTTTATTGTTTTTAAATATTTTGAAATCAAATCGGTGTCTTTTTTGCGGGGCGATATTTCGACCGCGCTGTTGAGGTCAAGCCCGCAGGGGGCGACCAGCTCGGCGGCGGCGCGGGCGTTGGCGAACGAGATTCCGCCAGCCAAAAACACGTCGCGAACCGACGCAAGCTCCCGCGCCAAATCCCAGTTTGCGGTAAGCCCCGTGCCGCCGCGCGACGCGCCGCGCGAGGAATCGACGACGAGTTTTCCGCACTCGATTTCCGCCGCCGCCGCGACGTCTTCGCGCGATGAAAGCCAAACCGCCCTCCATATTTCCGCGCCGCAGCCGCGCAGCGACTTTATGTAATCGGCGTTTTCCGAACCGTGCAGCTGAACCGCCGCAAGCCCGTATTCGCCGACCGCGCGGCGGACAAATTCGGCGGGCGAATCCACGAAAACGCCGACGAGCTTTGCCGAAAGCCCCGCCGACGCAATCGCGCGGGCTTCCGACTCCGAAACGAGCCTCGGACTTTTTTCGGCGAAGATGAGTCCGACATAGTCCGCGCCCGACTCCGAAATTTTCAGGGCGTCGCCGACGTTAGAAACTCCGCAAATTTTGATTTTCACAGCGCCCCCAAAAGTTTTTTCAACGCCTCAGACGGCGATTGCTCCTTCATCAGCGCGGTTCCCACAAGTGCGGCGTCCGCCCCCGCGCCGCGCGCGCGCAACAGCGTTTCGCGAGAGTCCACGCCGCTTTCCGCCACTTTCACGACGCAATCGGGCAGCGTTTTCAGCAGGCGTTCAGAAACCGAAAAATCAAGCCCGAACGTGCGCAGGTTGCGGCAGTTCACGCCGACGATGTCCGCACCGCAGTCGAGGGCGGCTTCGATTTCCGCTTCGTCGTGCGCCTCGGCGAGAACGTCGAGCGAGAGCGATTTTGCGAAGTCGAAGAGCCGCTTGAAGTCGGGCTTTTTAAGCATTTTTGCGATGAGAAGCACCGCGGACGCCCCCGCGGCTTTCGCCTCGGCAATCTGGTATTCGTCGAAAATGAAATCCTTGCGCAAAAGCGGAATTTTCACGCGGGTTGCGGCGTCGCGCAGAAATTCGAGGCTTCCCAGAAAATAGTTGCGCTCGGTAAGCACCGACAGCGCGGACGCCCCAGCCGACTCCAGCTCAACACAAAGTTTCGACGGCTCGAAGTCGGCGCGGATAAGCCCAGCCGACGGCGACGCCTTTTTCATTTCGGCGATTACCTCGGGGTTGCCGCCGCGCGCGCGCAGGGCGTTTTTGAACGACGCCGCGCGGGGCGTTTTTTCGGCGGCGGAAAGAAGCTCCGCAAAGGGAAGGCGTTTTTTCGCCGCGTCCAAATCGGCGCGGGAGGCGTCGCGGATTGTTTCGAGAATGTCGCTCATTGTCTTGAAAATTTTACGAGGACGTCGAGCTTTGCGCGGGCCGCGCCAGAATCCAGAGATTTTTTTGCAAGCTCCACGGCCTCGCCGAAGTCGTCGGTTTTTCCGCCGACGACGATTCCCGCCGCGGCGTTGAGCAGGCACGCGTTCCTTGCGCCGCCGCCGATTTTCCCGTCGAGAATGCCGCGCGTGATTTCCGCGTTTTCGGCGGGGTCGCCCCCGCGTAGCTCCGACATGTCGGCGAGGTTCGGAATGTATTTCAGCGGGTTGAATTCGTAGGTCTTGACGAAGCCGTTTTTAAGCTCGCTGACTTTTGTGGGAGCGCACGGCGAAATTTCGTCCAAGCCGTCGTCGCCGTGGATTACGAACGCGCGGCGTCCGCCGAGCCTTTTGAGGCACTCGGCGACAAACTCCGTCATCGAGGCGTCGAACACTCCCACGACCTGCCCCGTCGCCCCCGCCGGATTCACCAGCGGCCCGAGCAGATTGAACGCCGTGCGGAAGCCCAGAGCCTTGCGGACGGGCGCGGCGTAGCGCATTGCGGGGTGCATTTTGGGCGCGAAAAGAAACGCGATTCCGTTTTCCTGCAAGCAGTGCTCCATCACTTCGGGGTGGACGTCGAGGTTGAAGCCGAGCGCGGCGAGAACGTCGCCCGAGCCGCATTTGCTCGTCGCCGCCCTGTTGCCGTGCTTTGCCACTCCCACTCCCGCGCCCGCCACTATGAACGCGGAGGTCGTGGAGATGTTGAAGGTGTCCATGCCGTCGCCGCCCGTGCCGCAAGTGTCAATCGGAGCATACGCGCCAGCGTTTACAAACGCCGCCCTTTTGCGCATCGCCGACGCCGCCCCCACGATTTCGTCGACGGTTTCGCCCTTCATTTTGAGCGCGGTCAGGAACGCCGCAAGCGTGCGGTCGTCAACCTTGCCTCCCATGATTTCGTCGAACACGGCGCGGCTCTCGTCGGCGGAGAGGTTCGCGCGGGTGTTGGCTATTTTGCGCAGGGCGCGGAGTGTGCATTCGGCGTTCATTTTGCGTCGGCCTCTTCGAGAAAGTTTGCGAGAATGCGCTTGCCGCCGTAAGTCAGAATCGATTCGGGGTGGAACTGCACGCCCTCAATCAGATACTCCCTGTGGCGCAGAGCCATGATTTCGCCGTCCTCAGCCTGAGCCGAAACTTCGAGGCACGGCGGAAGAGTCGCGCGTTCGACCGCGAGCGAATGGTAGCGAACCACCGACATCGGCGACGCTATTCCCTTGAAGCAGCCCCTGCCGTCGTGCTCTATTTTGCTTACCTTGCCGTGCATTGTGCGCATCGCCCTGACGATTTTGCCGCCGAACGCGCAGCCTATCGACTGCATGCCGAGGCACACGCCGAACATCGGCACGCGCCCCGCGAATTTCTGAATGAACTCGACGCACACACCCGCGTTTTTCGGCGAGCTCGGGCCGGGGGAGACGACCACAGCCGACGCTCCCAGCGCGAAAAGCCCGTCCGCGGTCATCGCGTCGTTTCTCACCACGCGCACGTCCGCGCCGAGAGTCTGCAAATAGTGCGACAGGTTGTATGTGAACGAATCGTAATTGTCAATAAGAAGTACCATTTTCTATTTCCTTTCCAGCTCGGCGACGTCGAGCGATTCCAAATTGTGCGCGGCTTCGATCGCCCTCGCCACGGCGCGGGCTTTCATGCGGGTTTCCTCGTACTCGAATTCGGGAACGGAGTCGTAGACAATGCCCGCGCCCGCCTGCACCGACGTAATGCCGTCGCAGATTTGGAGGGTTCTGATTGTAATCGCCAAGTCCATGTTGCCGTCGTAGCCGATGTAGCCGACAGCCCCGCCGTAGCAGCCGCGGCGTTCGGGTTCAAGCTCGTTTATAATCTGCATTGCGCGGATTTTCGGCGCTCCCGAAAGAGTGCCCGCTGGGAAAGCCGCCGCGAGCGCGTCGAACGCGTCCACGCCCTTTTTGACTTCGCCCGAAACGTCGGAAACCAGGTGCATGACGTGCGAGTACCGCTCGACCGACATGAAGTCGCCCACCTGAACGCTGCCCGCCTCGCAGAAGCGCGAGAGGTCGTTGCGCCCCAAGTCAACGAGCATGAGGTGCTCGGCGCGTTCCTTTTCGTTCGAGAGCAATTCGGAGGCAAGGCGCATGTCCTCGTTTTCGTCCGAGCCTCTGCGGCGCGTGCCCGCAATCGGGCGGACGTGCGCCTTGCCGTCGCAGAAGCGCAAAAGCGTTTCGGGCGACGAGCCGACAAGGTATTTTTCGCCGAGTTTAAGGCAGAACATGTAGGGCGACGGATTTATGAGCCTGAGGGCGCGGTATGCGGCAATCGGGTCGATGGGCGCGTCGGTCGAGAAGCGCTGCGACGGCACCACCTGTATGATTTCGCCCTGCTTTATATACTCTTTCGCCTTTTCTACCATGTCGCAGAAGTCGTCGTGCGACATGTTCGATTTCAGGCGAATCTCGCCGATGTTCTGCGCGGTCAGCGGGCGGCGGCGCGGCGACTTGTAGATTTCGGACATTTTTTCGACCCTCGCGCAGGCGTCGCGGTAGGCGGCTTCGAGAGAGTCGAATTCGTCTATGTTCGCGCACGCGACGATTTTCGCCGTGTGGCGGAGGTTGTCGAAAATTATGATGTCGTCGTAAATGCCGAAGAAAGCGTCGTCGAACTTGCGCTCGCCCTTGGGATCGGGGAGCTTTTCGAAAAGCCCCACGCACTCGTAGCCGAAGTAGCCGACCGCCCCGCCGAAAAAGCGCGGAAGGGTGTCGAGCCTTGCGGGCTTGCGCGAGGCAAGATAGTCGCGAAGCGGCGCGAGCGGCGCAAGCCCCTCTTCGGAAGTCGATTCAACCTTGCGTCCGTCGGCGAACGCAAGCACCGACTTCCTCCCGACAAGCGAAAACGTCGCGCGGGGCGCGAAGCCTATGAACGAATAACGCCCCCAGTTGTCGACGTTTTCCGCGCTCTCGAAAAGAAAGCAGTTTTCGAGTCCGTCGAGCTTGGCGAAAACCGAAACGGGCGTTTCCAAGTCGGCGAGCAATTCGGCGTAGACGGGGATTACGTTCGAGTCCGAAGCGTACTTTTTGAATTGTTCGAATGTTGGTGTCATTTTGTTTGGCGCAAAAAAAAAGCGGCCGAGACAAAAGGCCGCCAAAAGTTTAAACCGTTTTAAACTCTATGCGACCTTCGGACTGGACCACCAATTTTTCATTAATTTGAATTTTCGGGTTTCGATATTTTTCTCCGCAAAAACAATGTCAAGCAATTTTTTTCGTTTTTTTGAAGCCGCAAAATCAAAGCGCGAAACGCGCAATTTTCAATGCGGATTTTTTTAAGCTTGCCCGAACAAAGCGCAAAATATTATTTCTGTATATGTATGGAAAACGAATACGGCGAAATCCCGACAAGGCTTGTCCCCGCAATTTTGGCGACGGTGTTCTGCTGCCTGCCGTTCGGCATAATGGCGGTGTACCACTCGTCGCAGACGGAATCAGCTCTGCTTGCGGGCAACCGCAGGGCGGCGGCGGAGTCTTCTCAGGCGGCGAAAAACTGGATTCTGGTTTCGCTGTTCGCGGGGCTTTCGGTATACGCGATAGGGTTTATCATCTGGATTTGCGCGGCACTGGCGTTGTCCACACTCGACTAAAAGACATGGAAGAACTGCAAGACAAAGTAAAAAAATACATGCTCCTCGGCATTCTCGCGACGGTGTTCTGCATGCCGCCCGCGGGGGTCGCCGCCGTCTACTACGCGGGGCGGGCAAACACGTTCATCGCCCTCGACAACCCCGCAAAGGCGATGATGGCGGCGGAAAAGGCGAAATTCTGGGGGCTTGCGGCGGTCGTTCTCGGCGCGGCGGTCTACCTCTGCGCCCTTGCGGCGTCGCTTTTCTAAAATGGGCAAAGACAAAAACGGCGCGTTCGACGACGGAAGCAGAGAGTGCATGCTCTCGTTTTTTCTGCTCGGCAACTACTTTGCGCTCTTCGGGCTTGCACGCTCGACGAGGGCGATGAAGGCAAGGCTCGCGGGAGACCCCGCCGCGGCGGAATCCGAAGCCCGCGCCGCTAAAAAATGGGCGCGCTGGGGGCTGATTCCCTCTACGATACTCAACGCCGCGCTTGTTTACGGCGCGGTGGTTTTCACAATAAAATACATTCTCCCCGCAGTGGAGGAGTTTGCAATGTCGATACGGCCGTGAGGATTTTGGAATTTGCGCTTTTGGGAATCGTCGCCGCCGCGGCGGTAGCCGCGTACTTTTTCGACCCGTCGAGCGACCCGTTTTTCCCGCCCTGCCCCACGAACCTGATTACGCACCTGCACTGCCCCGGCTGCGGCACGCTCCGCGCCCTGCACGCGCTCACGCACGGCGATTTCCGCGCGGCGTTTTCGCAAAACGCGCTTGCGATGGTTTTACTGCCGATTGCCGTTGTTGGGACTGTCGCGCCGCCTGTGTTGCGGATTCCCCATTTGGCGCAGGCGGTGTTCTATTCGACAATCATATTCACGATTCTGCGGAACACGGAGACGTTCTCGTTCCTCGCGCCGTACTGAGAGTTGCCCGCGCCGAGCCGCAGGAATTTCACGTCGCCCTTTTTCATGTCGAACTCGAAGACGCGGGCTTTGCCGAGCCTTTCGCCCGAAAGCGCGTCGAACACTTCCGCCTCGCGCCCGAGGTCGATTTTGTGCGCTTCCGAAGTCGTCGCGGTAATCGACACATACGCGCCGTTTGCGTAGACCGACGCGGGCTGTTTTGTGTAGACATGCGCGCCCGAAACCGACGCCATCAGACGGTAGAGCGATTCGGGCACGACGGTAGTCCCCACGAACATCTGAGGGCGTCTGCCGGAAGTGCGGAGAACAACGGCATTCGAGCCGTCGGCATACTTCGCCAAAACCGTGTCGCCGTCGCGGGCGGCGGGCGAAAGAAGCGGCTTTACTTTTTGCGGCACGCCGAATTTTGCGGGAAGCCCCGCCGCCAAGCCCGCGGAGGTCGAATGGGCGACTGCGGGAACGTCGCCCGCATGCGACACATCGAAGCCCGTAAGCTCGCGCACTGCGTCGAGAGAATAGGCGTTTTCCGACAAGTCCACAAGCCCCGCCGTCCAGCACCACATCGACGCCGACTTCTCAGACGCCGTCGCAAGGATTTCGCGCTCGCGCTTCGTCAACGCCGACGCCAACAGGTAGACGCGCAGTTTTGCGGAGAGTTTGCCGTCGAGCGCGTCCGCCAAAATATACTGCCCGAAAGGCGTTCCCGCGCGGCTCATTGCGGCTCTGCCGCCGTCAAGAAGCTGCCGCGATATCGCAAACGACGCGCCGTTGCCGCCTATGTACATCACGGACTTGTCGGAATGGATAAGCGCGATTTCGGGGCGATAGGGCTGGGGACGTTCGAGCATGTCAAGCTCGGCGGCGCGGGCGTCCTTCATTTCGCGCCAAATTTCGGGGTCGTTGAACCAGCCGCAACCGAACAAGTCCATCCACCAAGAGCCATGATTGCGGACAATCTCCTGCGAGAGATTTCTGCGCATGACTTTCCTCGTGTCGGAAAGCGTCCGCTGGGCTTTGTCGGCGACATATTGCGGAGAGCCGCTCGTCCAAAGCAGGTATGTTCTGTTGTCGTCTTCGTCAAACCACATTTTGCCCGAATTGGCAAAGCTGTCCGCCGCGCTCATCGAAAGCTTTACGCCGCCCAAGCCCCTGCCCGAATAGGAAATCGGCCCAGAGACAATATCGACGTACGGCGACTTCAAAATCTTCGCAAGCGCGTAGTGTCCCGCAACCGCGGGCGAATTGGGGAAGCCCGACAGCTCGTACGCGTACCCGAAAAACACGAGCGACAGCCTGTCCCTGCCCAGCCCGCGGCACGTTTCGCGGACAGTTTTTGCGAAGCGCAAAACGAGGTTCGCCATTTCGTCTTGCAAGAACGCGTTGAAGTCGGCAACGGAAGCGGAGACTTCGGGATTGAGCAGGTGCGAAGTGTTTTTGCCGCGCTCGTCGGGGGTCGGCACGCGCATTTCCGCGAACGGAACGGCGGTCTTCGACCGCCACGCCTTTTGCAAAGCTTCGGGAGTTTTGTATTTTTCCGCAAGCCACTTGCGCCATGCCGCAAGAGTCGCGGTGTCGTAGCCGCCGAATGCGGACTCGCCCGACGCCCCGTAGAAAAATTCGCCCGACTGCCCGCCCGTCGGGTGGTATCCCGCTATGTTGTCGGCGTATTTAGATTCTATGTATTCGATGGTGTTGCGGATTCCCTCGGAGGCAATTTTTCCGAAAGATTCCGACGACGGCGACGAATAGCTTGCGCCGTCGTAGCCGCGCGTAATGGGCTTGCCGTCGAAAGACATTAAAACTTCGTCGGGGTGGGTTCTGCGGTGCTCGGCGTTTTCGGTGGGAATGCGCACTATCGCGCGGGCCTTCGGGTTCGCCGCCAAAAGCTCGGCGAAAGCCGCGTCAATCTGCCGCTTCGCGTTTTCGTCGGCGGGGTTGCAAAGCGCGGGAACGCCGAAATGCACAAACTCGACCCCCGCTTCGCCCGCGATTTTCACCTGCGAGCCGAACACGGGAATTTTGTTGTCGGACAAATTTCGGTACGGATTGAGGACATACGCCATCAAAAGCATTTTCGACGGCACGTCGGTTTTCGCCCGAACATGCACGCGGTATTTCACGCCCTTTTTCAGCGAAAAACACCTGATGTGGAATACGAGCCTGTCGAACGTGGCGTCTTTCTGCTTTTTTGTTATCCGCAAAACGGGCATGCCGTCGAGAACTTCGTTTTGCATTGCAACTTCGGGCTGCGGGCGGATTTCCTTGGGGAACAGCCACGAAAGCTTGGATTTGTCGTAGGGCTTTGCGGAAAAATCGTAAAGCGAAATGCGCGAGCCGTCGGAGAGGTTTTCGAGTTCGAGCTTCGAAACGCAAAGCTCGGAAACATCGTTGCCCACAAGAATGCGGAGCGCGGCGGAATTTGTGTCGGCGGAATGGGAGACGTCGAGGGAAAAATCCTCCCACTTGTCGGCGACGCGCGGAGTCGTTCCGCCGCCCGTCCATCCGAGGAAATGGCGCGACCTCACCGCCTTTCCGTCTACCGACACGAACGGAACTCCCCCGAAAGTCTCGACTTTGTACGAGGCCGCGAACACGGAAGCCGCGCACAAAAACGCGGAGACAAAAGCGGAAAAACGTTTAGGCAAACTCATGGAGCAATGATTAAAATCGGGGCGGAACGCGTCAAGGGCAAACACCCGACGCGCCGAAACCGAATCCGCATTTTACTGCACTATTTCGACTTTTCCGCCCATTTTCGAACCCGCCCGCCCGTCGAGGAATGCGGCGGACGCGGGACAAATAAAGTTGCAAAAAAAACTTGCGCGGGAGGGGCAATCGGATAGAGTCGGATACTTTATTTTAGATTGGAACGGCGCGACGGTCGCGCTGTCGCCGACTAAATCAATAACAATCAACCCGTTTCCGCAAGGAAACGACCCAAGGAAAACAATGAACAACGTAATGGAAGAATTGCTGGCCAACAGCAGTTTTGCCGAACTCAAACAAGGCTCTATCATCAAGGGCAAAATCATCGAAATCCGCCAGAACGAAGTCGTAGTCGACATCGGCGGCAAAAGCGAAGGCGTCGTACCGGTAAGCGAATTTATCGACATCAACGACGTTCAGGTCGGTCAGGAAATCGAAGTTTTGTTGGAAAAACTCGAAGACCGCGAAGGCAATCCCGTAATCTCCTACGACAAAGCCCAGCAGAAGAAGAACTGGGAGGAAATCCTCGCCAACTGCCAGGAAGGCGCAATCCTCCCCGGTCGCGTCAAGGCGAAAGTCAAGGGCGGTCTCATCGTCAGCATCGGCGTAGACTCGTTCCTGCCCGCTTCGCAAATCGACGTCCAGCCCCCGAAGAATTTGGACCAGTACGTCGGACAGACCTACGACTTCAAAGTCGTTAAAATCAACGCCGAACGCAAGAACATCGTCGTTTCGCGCCGCGAACTCATCGAAGAACAGCGCGCCGAAAAACGCCGCAAGCTCCTTTCCGAAGTCAAGCCCGGCGACATTCGCAAAGGCGTCGTAAAGAACATTACCGACTACGGCGCGTTCATCGACCTCGACGGTCTCGACGGCCTCCTCCACATCACCGACATGAGCTGGGGCAGAATCTCGCACCCCTCGGAAATGGTGAAAGTCGGCGAAGAAGTTTCGGTCATGATTATCGAAGTAGACCAGGAGCGCGAACGCGTGTCCCTCGGTCTCAAACAGACCACTTCGAACCCGTGGGAAAACATCGAACGCAAGTACCCCGTTGGCGCGCACGTCCGCGGCAAGGTCGTCAACCTCGTCAACTACGGCGCGTTTATCGAACTCGAAGAAGGCGTGGAAGGCTTGGTTCACATCACGGAATTCTCGTGGACAAAGCGCATCACGAAACCCTCCGAAGTGCTTAAAGTCGGCGACGAAGTCGAAGCGGTTGTCCTCAGCATCGCAAAGGACGAACAGAAGATTTCGCTCGGTCTGCGCCAGCTCGAAGAAAATCCCTGGGAAATGGCCGTCCACAACTACCCCGTGGGCGCGCATGTCCGCGGCAAGGTTCGCAACCTCACAACCTACGGCGCGTTCGTCGAACTCGAAGAAGGCATCGACGGCATGGTTCACGTCTCCGACATGAGCTGGACGCGCAAAATCAACCACCCCTCGGAAATGCTCAAAAAGGGCGACGAAGTCGACGCCATCGTGCTCCTCGTCGATCCCGAAAACCAGCGCATTTCGCTCGGCATCAAGCAGCTCTCCGTCGACCCGTGGGAAGAAATCGATTCGCTCTTCAAAATCGGCGACTTGGTTAAGGGCAAGGTCAGCAAAATCACAAACTACGGCGCGTTTGTCGAACTCCAAAACGACATCGACGGTCTGGTTCACATCAGCCAAATCAGCGAAGAACACGTCGACAAGATTAAGGACCACCTCAAAGTGGGCGACGAAGTTACCGCCCGCGTCGTGAAAATCGACCGCGACGAACGCCGCATCGGGCTGTCCATCAAGGCCGCCCAGTACGACGCCGACAAGCTCGCGGAAGAAGTTGCGGCTTTCGAAAAAATCCGCAAAGACCAAGACCTCACCTCTCTCGGCGACCTCTTGGACGAAGCCACAAAAGAATAACGCAATTCTTTTTTGCAAAAGCCGCGCCCCAATCGGGCGCGGTTTTTTTGTGCCCGAACGCGGGAAATTACGCCCGCAGAAATCGGCATCGCACGTGCGCGGCATTGCACGCAGGCGGCGGAAACTTGTAAATAAACGGTTTTTCCATTTTCGGAATGCGATTCTTGTTGACCGCCCACGGCGGAAAAAATAATCGTTTCGACATATGAAAACTCTAAAATATATGCTCTTGGGAGCGATGGCGGCTTTGCTTGCGGCGGCGTGCGTGCAGCAGCAACGCGCTCCGCGCAAAATCTCGGTTCAAATGTACACTACGCACGGCTACACGCTTGAAGAATCAATAGTCGGGCTAGCGAAGCTCGGCATAACGCGAATCGAAAGCACGCCGATTCAGAAAATCTCGAAAAAATTCGGGAACGCGCTTTTCAATCCCGACTCCACGCCCGAACAGCGCGAGTTCGTAAAAAAACTGCTCGCCGACAACGGCATGGCAATCACCACAATTTACTACATTCCGCCGAAAAACGAGGAACAGCTCGCAAAGCTCATGGAGTTCGGCAGGGAATTCGGGGTAAGGCTTTTCGTCGGAGAATCGCGCGAAGACATGCTCGACCTCTGGGAAAAATACTGCCGAAAATACGGGGCTAAAATGGCAATCCACTGCCACCAGCGCGGCTCGAACACGCCGTACTGGAACCCCGAAACCGTGCGCAAAATTGTGGACAAATACAAAAATATCGGCTTCTGCGCCGAAACAGGCGCGTGGTCGCGCTCCGGCATAGACCCGATTGCCGCGCTGAAAACCGCCGACGGCAAGATTTTCGCCCTCCACCTCAAAGACCAAAAAACTTTCGGCGACATCAACAGCCCAGGCGTAAACTACGGAACGGGCGCGCTCGACATGAAGGGCATTCTCGCCGAGCTTGACCGTCAGGGTTTCGACGGAGACTTCGTAATCGAACAGGGAGACGACCAGAAAAACGCTTTCGAAATAGTCAGGTTCAATGCCGAATGGCTCGAAAACAACTAAACGGCGACGCGGAATTTGCAGACGCGCGGGGCGGCACTCCGCGCTTTTTGTCTTTGCGGGCAAAGCGTCGGAGCGCAAAAAAACCCGCGTGAAATACGCGGGCAGTGTCGCAAAAAATATCCGTTCCCCGGAAAATTATTCTTCGTCGAACTTGCGGTTGAAAAGAGCCTCGATTTCGTCGAGCATAGAGTCGGCATCGTCTCCGCTTGCGATGAACTTGACTTCCGAGCCTTTGCCCGCGGCGAGCATCATCAGGCTCATGATACTTTTGCCGTTGACCTGTTCGCCGTCTTTTTCAACCCAAACTTCGCAATTCGCATACTTATTGGAAATGCGCACAATCATGGCGGCGGGACGGGCGTGTATTCCCATCTTGTTCTGTACGGTAAGGACTCTGGATATTTCTGTTTCCGGCATGATTAGTAAATTATTAAAACCACCATATTGCTTCGAGAAAAATCCTCGTCAAGTAAATTTTCTAAATTTTTGATTTATATAATCTACGCAATCGCCGCACGACGCGCCCCGCGCGGGCAAAATCGGCGGAATGCGCCGTTTGCGCGCTTTTAACATTTGACTTTCCCGCGTTTATGGAGGCAAATAAAAGGCGACTTTTTTACAAAATCATGGCTACTCCATTTGCTAAAATGTCTCTTTGCGCGGCTCTCGTTTCCGCCGCCGCATGCGCGAACGCCGCCGAAACCGCAGGCTCGGTTTCCGCCGCAACCGCTTTCGCCGCGCTCGCCGCCCTTGCCCTCGCGGCGGGCGTTGTATGTTTTGCGTGCATGCGCAGGCTCGCAAAAGCCGTCGCAGAGCGCAGGCGTCTGGAATCCGTTCTCGACGCCCTGCCCTTCAACTTCGCGGCTGCAAAAGCCGACGGCGAATTCCTCTATCTGCACTACACAAACCCCGCGTTCGACGGCGCGAAACGCCTGCGCGAATTCGGAGCGAAAGACGAAAAGCTCTACAAACGCGCCTTCCGCGAAATCTCGGACACCGCCGCGAAAACCGTGAAGTTCGAGTTCGAGTCGTCGGTCGAAAACGGACGCCGATACGAGGCGGAGGTGCGCCCGCTCCCCGAAAACGTGTTCGGCGAGCAGGTTTTTCTGCTCACGGGCGTAGACATCACCGACCGCCACTCCAACCAGACCCGCGCCGACATTCTGCACGAGCACGAAAAGATTTTCAGAATCGCCCTCCAAATGATTGCCCAAAACAAGGGCTTTGACGACTTCTCGAACTGGCTGCTCGAAAACCTCATGAAATGGCTGCAAGCCGACAGGGTTGCCGCCTACAAATTCGGCGAAAACGGGCTGTCCGACTTGGCGGAATGCGCAAGGGTTGCGGGCGGCGCGGGCATCGAATGCGAAATCGGGGAATCGTCGAAATTCCGCGCGATGCTGAAATCGCAAAACGCGATTGTGTACGACTCCGCCGACCCGAAAACGGAGGAGTCGGTTGACGCAATCCTGCCGTATCTCAAAGCGCAGGGCGTGAAGTCGGCGGTGTTTTTCGGCGCGGTCTCCGACGGCGAGCCGGTCGGCTTCCTCTCGGCGGAATGCCTGAGAAACCGCAGGAAGTTTTCCGACTTCGACAAAAACGCCGTAGTCAACGCCGCAAAAATCATACAAATTGCGCAGGACAGAAAGGACTCGTACCAAAAGCTCAAAGAGAGCGTATTGCGCAAAAGGCTCGTCCTGCAAACGCTCGACTTCCCCGTAATCCTCCTCGACCCCGACGGCAATGTCGAAACCTCCAACGACGCCGCAAAATCCCTCGCGGGCAAAGCCCCCGAAAATCTCGCCGACCTCGCGGGCGTCTCCGACGGCTTCGCGGAGCTTTTCGAAAAGGCGAAATCCGAAAAATCGGCGGAGTCGAAACGCGCGTTCATCGGCGGCAACGTCTACGAAATATCGTGCAAGCCCGCGCTCGACGACGCCGGCAAAGTCGCGAACGTCGTCGCGATTTTCTCCGACATCACAAAAATCTACAAGGAGGGCGAGGGAAGCATTCCCACGAATATCCCCGCGACCGCCATTCAAAAAGTAGAAGGGGACAAATAAGCTTGCCTTAATTGCGAATCGGTAGATTATCTTGAAGTTTTATTGAGATGAATCAGGACAAAACAGACCGCACACAGCCGGAAGCCAATTACGAGGAAAATTTTTCCGCCGACAGCAATTACAGAAGCTCGCTGCCCGACGTGCAAAACGCCCCCAAAGACGCTATCCGCGGCGCAAACGTGCCCATTGCGCAGGTCGGAATCCACAACTTTAAGCTCCCGCTGAAATTCAAGACGCAAGACGGCTCCGCGCGCGAGCTTCAGGCGTCGATAACCGCCACCGTCTCGCTCGCCGCCGACTGCAAGGGCGTGAACATGTCGCGGATAATGCGCGTATTCTATCTCTTTACCGACGAAATCTTCACGCCCGACACCCTGCGGACAATCCTCGCAAAAATGAAGGAGCAGCTCGAAACCTCCCGCGCGAGAATCAAAATTTCGTTCGAATACCCCATTTTGCAAAAAAGCCTCAGAAGCGGGCACCGCGCGTGGCAGTACTACAAATGCGCATACGAGGGCTTCATCGACGAGCGCGGCGCGTTCAAAAAAAACGTGCAGTTCGATTTTATATACTCCTCGGCGTGCCCCTGCTCAGCCGAGCTTAGCGAGCATGCCCGCCGCACCCGCAACGTCTACTGCGTGCCGCACTCGCAGCGAAGCAAGGCGCGTGTACTCGCGGAAATCGCCGACGGCGCAAGCGTTTCGATTGAGGACATGCACGCGCTTTGTCTCGAAGCCCTCAAAACCGAAACGCAAACCATCGTCCGCCGCGAAGACGAGCAGGCTTTTGCCGAGCTCAACGGCGCGTACGCAAAATTTATCGAAGACGCAACCCGCCTGCTCTATCAGGAATTCGACGCCGACAAGCGCATTGCCGACTTCGAAATAGCCTGTATCCACCTCGAAAGCCTCCACTCGCACGACGCAGTAGGCGTCATCTGCAAAGGCCTCCCCAACGGCCTCTCCGCCAACTTCTCCGACTTCGAAGACCTCCTCTGCTAGGCGCGAGCCGCGGGCGCAAGGTGCGCCTCCCTACGGAGCTTCGCTCCTTTCTGTGTTTACGCGGCGCGGCTATAACCACGCCTTTTCTGAATAAGTCCGTATTGCCGTTGGCAATTACTTGCATCAAAAAATCTTTTAGTTTCGGAAGAAACGAAATAAAAATAGACGCGCTACGCGCGGATAAAGAAAAAGCGAAAATCCGCAAACACAGTTTTTTTGCATACCCCCTACCCCACTTTTCTCCCAGCGCACTCTAAAAATCTTCGTGCGTTAGCACTGTAATTTTAGGCGCGTTAGAGTGCCGTTCAGACGGCGGCTTTCACGCGCTTGCGGGGTGCGTGGCGTACTTGACGTACGCGAGCAGTCCGCAAGTGCGGGGAAACACCGTATCAACGGTGCTATAACGCGCCGTTAATAAGTTCGTAAGCGATTGAAGTCCCCTTTGGGTTTGATACAGAGAGGTTCAAAATCGACCTGCCCCCTACCCTTGCAATCGGCACTTCGTAAAGCCGCTCTCCCGCCGTGTTTACCGCGTAGAGTTTGAAGCCGTCGAGCGGCGAGTCTACCGTGATTCTGATTTTCCCCGCGCGAACCAGCAGCGGATTTTCCGCCGAAAGCCTCTCGCCGCGCTCCAACAGAACGTCCTTTTCGGGAGTTGCGAATTTCTGGCGCGAATTCATTACGTCGGTCAGGTGGAGAATGAGAATGCGATTGCTGTCGCGGAGCGGCTTGTTGTCGTATGCGGAAATCAGGACGCTCGCCTGCGCGGTCAAAGACTTCACGCTTGCAAAATCTCCGCGGAGCGACTGCCCCTCCAAGAGCGCGTACGCCTCGGTTTTCGGGGTTATCGCCTTCCAGTTGAGCTTGCCGACGTCCATGAAAAGCTCTCCCGTGGAGCTTCGGAATGTCTTGTTTTCGAGGTCGATTTTACCCTTGTCGAGCCTGCCGCTTTCGGCAATCGACTTCAAGAACTTGCCTTTCGAAAAAATGTCGTACGCGGGCGCGGAGAATTTTGCCGACTTCCATGCGTCCTCCGACATCAGCACAGCCGCGGCGTCGGACGGAATTTTCGCGCCGTCGGCGGAGTCCGCCAAGACGTGTCCGACGCGCCCTACAAGACCGAGGTATGTTGCCTCGGCAACGTTTCCGGTCGAGCCTTTCGTCGCGCCGTTTCTGTAAAAGCTTGTCAGGAGCGGAATGGGGAACGAAACCGTCGCGGGTTTGACGTCGCCGCGCAGGTACATCATGGTTGCCGCCCTGTGCGCGAGCGTGAGAATCGGGTTGCTTGCGAAGTCGAAGCCGCCGATGTTGTAGTTGTTCGAAATTGCGCCGTCGCTGTGCGAGTACGCAAAATAGCAAAGCCCGCCGACATCGTTGAGAGCCGAATACGCGCCGACAAGGAACGCCCCCTGCGAGCAGTACGGATTGGGGCTCATGTAGTTCCACTCGGTAATGATTAGCGGCTTGCCGAAAATTTCGGCGACGAGCGCGCGGACGGTGTCGCCGCCGTAGTTGCCGATGGGAGGGTCGCTGCGGATTTCCTGCGGCAGGGTGTATTTTGTTTCGATGTAGTTGGGGTGTCCGTAGTAGGCGTTCTGGCTGGCGAAATCGTATGTTTTTGACATGGCTTTCGTCATGAAGCCGCCGACGTGGTTCTGGTCGGAGACGAGCAGTCCGGGGGCAAGCTCCCTGACGGTTTGGAGCAGCTTTGCATGGGTTTGGTCGTAGACGTCGAGCTGGAAAATCTGCCAAAGTTCGCGCTCGGAACGCCCCTCCCATTTCGACTTGTTTTGGGCGAGCCATTTTTCGTATTTCGGCAGAATCGCCTCGTAGTCGAACGGCGTTCTTACCACGAAGTTGCGGTTGCCGACGTGCGACGACTCGTTGCGGATACACGCCGAAAACAGCGCGGGGTCGTCCTTGTAGGCAAGCCCCGTGTACTTGTTGACGTGGGTCAGAAAATTGCGGATAAAGCGGCGGAGGTTTTCAAGCCCCTTGTCGGACGCGGAGAAGACAAGCTTCATGTTGTCGCCGTCGTATTTGATGTCGTCGTACTCGGAAGGCAGAAGCTGGCGGGTTGTGTAGAAGTCTATCGTCATGTAGACGCCGCGTTTTTTCAGCTCGTTGAAAAGGAAGTCGAAACGGTCCATTACGGCTTCGTCGAGTTCGGCGGAGTCGCCGTTTTTGGTGGTCGTGCAAAGGCGGTCGTAGTGGTGGATTCGCGCGACGTTAAAGCCGAGCGCAACGTATTGATCCGCCAGACGCACGGCGTCCTCGTGCGACGGCGCGTTCGCCTTGAACACGTTGTTCGCGCCGTAGAATCGGACGGGCTTGTCAGGGCGTTTTTCGAATGCGAACGAACCGTTTACAACCTTTACCCTGCCGTATTTCCCCGCGGGGGCGTCGAGGGCGAAAGACATGTCGAGAATCGAGCCTTTGACGGCGGGACGCTTGTTTTCAATCGGGCAGTAGGCGTCGTTTTGCATGACGTAGTACTCGCCGTTGGGAATCACCCCGAACTGCGTCGCAGAATACGTCGCCGCAGCGATTTTCCAGTCCGCGCCGCTGGAATTTACAAGCTTTACGCTCCTGACGGCCTTGTGCGCAAGCGGAATTTCGGTTGTATACATAGCCGCGTTTCCGCCGTTGTGCTCGCCGCGCCACGCGACGGTCGCGCCTTTCGGCTCTTCGCCGTCCGCAATCGCGCCTGAATTGGACTTCGTGATGTCGAACGACGCGCTCGATCCGTCAACGTACGAAACCACGACCTTCCCGAGAGCGTCCGCGTCTTTCGGCAGCGACGCAAAGCCGTTGAGGATTTCGAGGTACTTCGCCCTCTTTTTCGAGCCGCCGATTGCCGCACTCTTGCCCGCGGGGATAACAAGCCCCTTCACGCCCTTCGTTATGTTGTATTGCGTCGAGGCGAAGTGGACAGTACCGTCGGGCATCGGGAGTCCGAGCGGCGCGACGGCTTTTCCCATGTCGGCGGACGCCACAAAGTTTTTGACCGCGCGCATTTTCAGTTTGAGCGAGCGCGAGGTTTCGGAGTCTTTCAGATAGTTTATCGAAATTCTGATGTTGTCGTACACGCCCCAGTCGCGCCGCGATTTCCCGCGGTAGCGGCGCATTTCGCACTCGAATTCGCCCGAAATTTCGAGCGTGTATTTCTCGCCGACAACCCTGATTTTTTTCGCGATAAACTGGGCGTCTTTAAGCTCGTTGCTGTCGTCAATCCAGACTTTGCCCTTGTAGAGTTTTGTGGGCATGTAGAGGACTAGCGCGAAGTCGTCGGTAAATCCGGTGTCGCGCGAAACTGTCGATTCGTAGTCTATGCCGTTTTTCGTCTTCGCTATTTTCTCGGAAAACTTGAACGGCGGATGGTCTTTTATAACATAGTCGCCCGAAATTTCGTAAACGCCGTCCGATACCGAAACCTGCGGCGATTTCAATTCGCTCTGCTGGTAGGTGTTGCCCGACTCCGTTTGAATGTAGTGCGAGTTGAAGTCTATCACGCCTTTCGGGCGCATCGTGAACTGCCCGAATTTCTGCCCCCACAGCGACTGGCACAACGCCGCTGCAACAACCGCCACAAATATAAATTTCTTCATAAAAAAAAACTAGCCCGCGCCCCAAGCATTTACAAGCAAAAATCCCGCCCCGAACGACGGGGAAAAAAAGCGTCGAAGCCCGAAAGCTCCGACGCCGAATTAAAAACCCTGCCGATTACTGGGCGTCGCCGTTGCCGCGCGGCTTGCCGCCGCCGTTGTTGGGCCTGCGGTCGTTGAAACGGCGTTTGTTGTAGCCGCCCTTGCGGTTGTTGTTGTGGCGGTTGTTATTGTTGTAGCGCTTGCCGCCGTCGCGGTTGTTGCTCCAATTCTTTTTGCCGCCGCGCTTGTTATAACGCTTCTTCGACTTCTCGCTCTTGCCGAATATCGACTTGAAAATGTTCTTGATTCTGTCGAAAAGCGAAATCGAGCACTTGCTGTCTTCGGGCGTGTACGAAACTACACCGTCGTTGGCGTTGTCGGACGCGGGAACCTTTGGACGGCGGTCGGAAAGGCCGACCTCAACCGCTCTGGGCGTGAACTTTTTGCTTTCGAACGAGGGGCCCTGATGTTCGGGTTCGGACGCTTCGTTCGACGCCTCGACGGATTCCGCGGAATCCTGCTCTGGACGGTCGGCGCGGCGGTCGCGCTTTTCGCCCCTGCGTTCGCGTTTCTGGCGGTCGTTTTCCGCATAGCCCGAAACGTTCGAGCCGCTGAGCTTTTCGTGGAATTCGGCGGGATTTTCAAGTTCGCCGCAAGATTCCGCCTCGGCGGACGCCTGTTTTGCGCCGCGTTTGCACGAGCGGTTTCTGCCGTTTTTGCGGGCGTGCTGTTTGACTTCCGGTTGGGACGCGCATGATTCTTCCGAAACTTCGGGACAAGACGGGACTTCCGACGGAGTTGCGACTTCGGAGGGAACTTCGGTATTCTGATTTTCTTCCATGTCTGATTGTTATTTATGTTGTGAGGGGGGATTGTCGACGAATCGAGCGCGGCAATTCAATGCCGCAAAACGCAATGTCCGCACCCCCCTGGGACTGCGGTATGCGAGGCAAGCCGTCAAGGATTGAGATGGAGATTGTAAGTTGCGACGTAGCATGCGCAAACTTCCGACATTGCCTTATTCGTTTTACAGCATTGCTTTTTTCCCGAAAATTACAACATTTTTTTGCGGCGGGCGGAAAATTCGAAGCGGAAGCAAAAAATTTGGCTCGACTCTCCCATGCTTCGTGAGAAAAATAACCTCCATGAATTTGGAAACCACCCTCAAAAACTTCGAAAAAAACGGCTTCAAAACCCGCCATTTTTCAAATCCGAACGAACTGCAAGAATTTCTGAAATCGGAAATCCGCGATATGAGCGTCGGCATGGGAGGCTCTGTCTCGCTCTCCCAACTGGGAGTGTACGAAACACTTAAAGACACCAACCAAGTATACTGGCACGCAGTGGATAAATCGCCCGAAACCTTCGAAAAGGCAAGCCTCGCACAAGTGTATATACTCAGCGCAAACGCACTTACGGAGAACGGCGAAATCGTCAATATCGACGGACGCGGCAACAGGGTGTCGGGCGCAATATTCGGGGCAAACCGACAAAAAGTGCTGTATATCTGCGGAACAAATAAGATAGAAGAGAACCTCGAAAAGGCAACGTGGCGCGCAAAAAACGTGGCAGCCCCCAAGAACGCCCAGCGACTCGGATTGAAAACGCCGTGCGCAATCAAAGCCGATAAATGCTATAACTGCATGAGTCCCCAAAGGATATGCCGCGCGACGGCAATAATCAGCCGCCCGACGAGCGCGGAAACGACAATAATAATAGTGGACGGCGACTGGGGCTATTAAAAAAATTCGTAAAAAAGTATTGACGAGCGGCAACAAATAAGTAGCTTTGGAAACTTCAAAAAAAAAAGGAGAGGTGTCAGAGTGGTCGATCGTATCTGACTCGAAATCAGATGTACCGGAAACGGTACCGGGGGTTCGAATCCCTCCCTCTCCGCCAGTTTTTAAGCGTAAAAGGCAGATTTGCATTAAGTTGCGAATCTGCCTTTTTCTTATGATACAACACGGGGCAACACCAAAGAGAGTGGATTTTATTGAAAGACGCCGCATAGAACCAAGACCCTCAATCTGTAATTTTCAAAGTTTCGATAACCGTAAGCCATTCGTTGTATTAGTTTCATTTTCCTGTGGAAGCCCTCGGTTATTCCGTTGTTTTTTGTAAATCTCCACATTCGGATTATCGGCGTAAACCAGTCGCTTATCGTCTCTGCTAGCCTCTCAAACTCTTGTGTCGCTTCGTATTTCATCTGTTTCATCATTGTTTTCAGTTCTCTTATATTTCTCTTACATTCCTTTGCCGTTTGATGTTTCCTGTTCAGCAACTCGCATATGGAGCTTCAACAGGGCTGCCCCGATGTCTGTTGCGACGACCTCTGGTGCGGCAACATCAGATGGCCCGAAAGTTAATTTATGTTTGAATTCGATAAAGGGATAAATTCGCATATGCCGTTTGTGGCGCGCGCCACGCCGCCCGACTATGCACCGAAGGCTTTTTGCTGTATTAAAATCGGCGGCAAGCGGAAGCTTCACCACTATGAAAACGGCGAATGGAAGCGCGTTTACACTGGGCTTCCCGAAGACGCCACGGAGTGTTCGCCCACTGCCGAACCCGTAGGTGGCAGGTGGAGAATTTCGTTCATAGCGGGCGGGCACGAAAGCGACAGGCGTTTTTATCTCTACAAAATTGACGGAATCGGCAACGTTTCCGAAAAAGTTGTTTCCGCCGATGTAGGGTTTATTTTCAAGAACCGCATTGTCTACGGCGGGCGTTCTGGCGGGCTTTACGTTGTAAGCGGCGGGAGTATTCAAATGCTTACTTTCCCCGAAACCGTATTGCCGAACTTCGCCGAAATTGTATCGCCGACGCTTTCCTCCGCCGAAAGGATACAGGCTGCAAGCAGCGCACCCGCGTATATTACAAATTTTACCATTTCCCCCATAAACATATAAACCAATCGGCACAGCGTGATTGCCGTACCGAACGAACTGTTGAAAACTGTTGGAATTTTTATGGTTGACTGCAAGCTTTTTTTACCGCAGAAAAGTTGTAAAAAGTTTTATAAACATAATCTTATATTCCAGTTATTGAAAATATAGAAAGTAGGTATCATGAGAACAAGTTGTCTTGTAATTATATCGGCAGCGGCATTCGCCGCAAGTTCGGCGTTCGCAACCGACTATCTTCTGTCGGGCGGCATTAACGAAGAGAACGCAACGAAGTTCTCCTCAGACATCAAGAACTCTTCGGGTGATGTCGTAACGCCGACGGATTCCGACGGGGTTCTCTGGAAGGGTCTCAATTCGGGCGTTGCAACCGCGCCGGCGTACACCGTTGTGGACGGGAAATATTCATTCAAAAGCTTCATGGTAAGTGGCGACGGAGGAAGCTATACCGACCTGAATATGCTTTTCGAAGACGGAGCGGCACTGACGTTATCGAGTGGCGACGGAATAGGGTTCAGCGCCTATCCGCTTGCGATGGATTTTTCCGTTAAAAACGGCGGAAATGCTGCGATAAACTTTACCAACGGTTGGACTCTTACCGCTCCCGTAGGCACGGGGCGTTCGGGCAGCACGGCGTCGATTAAAATCGGCAGGGGCATTACCGTTACGAGTTCGGAAGCGGTAACCGTCAAAAGCGACGACGCGAATACTGTCTTCACCGTCGACGGCGTTATGAACGTTACAGGCGCGTCCTATTTCACAAACGGCATAAACAACTTCAACGGCACGTACACGACTTCGGGAAACGCCGCGTTCAACGGCACCGTTGCAAACATTGGCGGCAACTTCAGCGCCAATGAAACGACCGTACAAAATTCGACGCTCAACATCGAAAAGGACGCCGTGTACACTACCTCCCGTCTTGAACTCACACCCGACAACGGCGATGCAACAACGGCAAGCAACTTGGTTGTCAACGGTACGCTCAATATAAACGACTACTTTTATGTTTCGAAACACGACAGCATTACGCCAAAGATAACAATCGGCGAGGGAGCATCCATCAACGCGCAAACCTTCCGTTCAATAGCCACCCCTATCACTCTCGCGAAGGACTCCACCATGGTTCTCTACAATCATAGTAGCAATGTCGGCGAAACGTTCGCGAACGGCGGTCTTTTCACAATCAAAAACGGCGCATCTCTCCTCATCTTTACGGATTCGGCAACGTGTGCCGCCGGCAAAAACTATGAAGAAATCGTCCTCGACAAAGGCGGCAAATTGGCTATCAGGGGCGGCAAATATTTCGCGCTCGGCAATGCGATGACACTCAACGATGCGCTCGACATCGACACGCACCTTGCGTTCGGCAAAAATACCGATACAAACGCGGGCTCGCTGGTTGTCAACGCCGACAACACTTGGAAGAAGACGGCGTTCCTCGTGTCGAAGTCGTACAACGACAACAAGCCTTCAAGCTCCTACGGTAAAATTACGATAGGCGACAACGTTTCGCTGACGGCAAGGGGTATTGCGTTCGCAACGGGCGAAGCCGCGCAGTTTGAAATCAACCTCGGCAACGGCTCGGTCCTGACGTTCGACGAATTCATCGTTGCCGACATCGTCGGTTATGGCTTGGTTGGCGGCAATACAATCGTAATCAGCGGTTTCGCCGAAAAGTCGCTTGCAATCAACAAACACAATTCGCTTGCCGACGACGCGTTGGCGTATATGCAAATTTCGGGCGTTGACAGTTCCAAACTCTCGTGGGCATTCGACACGGCGACAAACAAATACTGGCTGACCGTCGTCCCAGAACCCGCCGAATGGGCGGCAATCTTCGGCGCGTTGGCTTTGGGCTTTGTAATCTATCGCCGCCGCAAGTAAGGCAAAATTTTAAATTTTCAAACCGCCAAACCACAAGGCAAGGCGGTTTTTTTGTGCACAGAAAAGCGGGGACAAATTCTAACTACCTATTGGCTGCTGCGCTCCCGCTACATCAATATGCGCGGCATATGGTCGAACTCCTCACTGTCCGTTCCCTCCGAATACGGCGCAACGCTCGGCGACGACTTCAAAGGCGATAGAATACGGCGACAGAATCGCGCTAACCGTCGACGGCAGGAATTTCAAGCTTTACAAGGGTATCGAGCTTGTCTCATCGGGCACAATTCCCGACGAGCTTTCCATAACGGGCGCGTCTTCGATCTTGGGCTGGAAAGGCTTGAAGCAGATTATGGCATAAACGGATTGGGAACTCTTGTTGTGGACGGAAAGAAAACCGAATTCAAACAGGGAGATGTCGCAAAAATCGGAGCAGGACAAATGCACGGAATAATGGGCTTGGAGAACATGCAAATTGTGGAGGTGCAGTTGGGGTGGGAACTCTCCGAGGACGACATAATCCGCTCCGATTTCATATGGTAGAACAACCCTTGCGCCTCTTCTCCGAGGTTGGCTTCGGACAGCTCCCGCATGCCGCCCTGCATTCCGTCTGCGGAATTTCCGAATCCCTCCGCGGACGGACTATTCCCACGAATGCTCCCGGACAATCCCTACGTGCGCGTCAAGCTCTTCCAAAAGAGCCTTCCCGAAATTCCGCAACTGGTCGGGCGTTGACGGCATTTCGCCGGCTGGAACCGCAAACGGTATTTCCATAGCCGCGCTCCACATGACATTCTCCAACCTTTCCGCCCATTTGGCGAATGTTATCGGCCGTCTGTCGTGCAAAAACGGGTCGAAGTCGACATCCAATTCGGGATTGTTCGCAAGCCCGCCCGATTTATTGCAGCGCTCGGCAAGCTTCAGCGAGAAGTCTTTTGCCAAATTCCGCTTTTTGCCGTTTTTCCCGAAGACGAAATAGATGCCGTTGGCGCGCGTGGCGAGGTTGCTCATTTCCGAAAAAAGCGGGGAATGCAAATCCAAAACTACCGTTTTTTTCCCGTCGGCGTTCAGTTTCTCCAATATCCGTTTTAGCGTTGCCGTGGCGGCGTACCTTGACGTTCCGTAATAGTCCTGGTTGTGGTCGCGCGGTTTGCGGAATTTTCCCTGCTCGCCTTCCTCTACGCCGTCCAAATCCACAAGGGGAAAGGCGGCAACCCGAATGTTTTTCGCGTATTTTGCGGCGGAAAGAAATCCCTCCAAGACAAAGCTAGCCGCCGATTCGCAGGCGTGGTGGCGGCAGGTTAGAATCGCCGTGACGGCAGAATCTTCGTTTCCGAGCTCAACGAACACGTTTTCGCGCCCGCGCTCGGTTTTGCAGAAATGTCGGATTGCGATTCCGCGCGATTGCGCGAATCTTTTAAAATCCGAATGCAGATAGGGTATGACGGAAGCGAAGCGGACTTCGGCGGCGTCCTCCGAGACGCGGTATGCGAATTTTGCGGAATCGCCGCATCGGCGGACAGAACGCGCGCCCAGCGGCGTCCAGTTTTTGCCGGAGTCCTCCGAGACGAACGCCCCGCATGCGTCAACGGCATTTTTACCCGATACGCTTATTTCCAAAAGTTTGCCGGACGCTTTTCTTACGCGAAAATTCCAATAATTTCCGCCGCGAGAGCAGCCGGAGGAATCGGGGGCAATAGAGATTTTTCCGCCCGCCGAAGCGGCGATAACGGCATTGCCTCCCGCGAAATCGGCGGAAACGTCCGCAGCGGGCAAATGCGCGGCGCAGAGAGACAGAAATGCGGAAAATGCGAATATCTTTTTCATGTTTTGTGTTATACGCAAATGGGGGCGGATTTTTCGCAAATCCGCCCCCATGCATTGTTTTTACAGACCCATTAGAATTCGAATCTGATATAGCCGCCGATATGGTGGTTCAGCTCGGATACGCTTACTTCGGCGTTGTAATTTGCCCCCACCGATACGGAGTCGGTGACGTTGCCGTTTATGCCGAACCCGAGAATCGCGTAGTCTCTTTCGATTACCGATCCCCTGAGAATGCCACTGCTGACGGCAAACATGGAGGGATCGAGCGAATAGCCTACGTTGTACCTGTTATCGAGGAATTCGTGGGCGTACATTGCGCTGACGGCAATTCTCAGAATATCCTCGCAGTGGTAGGCCGCCTCGAATCCCGCAAGAGTCCTGATGCTGTGGTAGTCGCCACCGGCATAGGACATTGCGTCCGGACCCGTGTATTCCTTTTCCGTCGCGCTTTTTGTAAGCACCGCGGAGTAGTTTACACCGAGAAGGGGTGTAATCGAGAAGGGAAGCCCGCAGGGTTTTATCGTATAGCGCAAGCCGCCGAATGCCCCGAAGGTGTCGCTTTCATAATCGACCTTCGCCTTGCCGGCCGCCGCCTCGCGTTCGGATTTATTGTCTCCGTAGGAGTAGGTCAGACCGATATACGCGTCGAGGCCGTCCGTTATCTGATAGTCGCCGTAGAGGTTGATTATCAGGTTAGTGGATTCGACTTTTGCCGACACATTGTCGCCCGTCGCGCGGGAATACGCTCCGCCCGCCGAGATCCCGAAGAAGAGGTCGCGGTTGACGATGTATTCCAGGTTGGCAAGACCGCCGGCCGAATAGGAGTTGGCTCCCGAATTTCCGTCCGTTCCCGCAAAATCCCCGAGTCTGTTTACACTCCTGAAGGATACCGAGGTAACGTCGGAGATGTCCTTTTCCGAACCGTCCGAAACAGCAGCGACTTCCTTCGAACCCGCAAACGCCGGACGTCCGAGCATTGCGCGGGTGGCGGAGATGTAGTCGACCGTGGAGAGCGCTATCGAATTCGCGAGAGCCGCCTGTTGGCGCACGGCGTACGTCATTGCGTTCGGAAGCGAAGCCGAAAGCGACTTTTCGCCCGTAATATACGGCATTTTAATGTCGCGGATGTTTTCACTGTCCTTATCGAGATCGCCCGAGTGTTTGAGGCTGTCGATGATTTTGGCAAATTCGGCTTCGTTTGCGGTTTTTGCAACCGTCTTTTCGACGAATCTGTTTGCCTTTATTTCATGGACCACCTTGCCGTCCGATACCGAGTATTCGACATCAAGGATACCGTTGTCGGTTGTTCCCGAAACCGTATTCGCGTCGATGTCTG